>Ga0157364_1001039_pt1 | contig 22410 bp, 9 predicted proteins | sample AttsexASBM2_FD_111476 | JGI IMG/M metagenome (GOLD analysis project Ga0157364, IMG submission 111476) | Fungus gardens microbial communities from leaf cutter ant in Ribeirão Preto, State of São Paulo, Brazil - Atta sexdens ASBM2 | ecosystem: Host-associated > Fungi > Mycelium > Unclassified ...
ATATTAATTGAAATAGTTGTCGTTAATTTGTATTTTGTAGAATAAAATTAAACTTGATTTTATTCTTATATATAATTGGATTTTTGTACATTTTAATATTTTTTTTCTACATGAATAATTCTCTTTGAATTTTAATTACAATAAGTAAAAACAGTACACATTTTTGCAATATTTATTGTTCGTAATTTTTAATGAAATTTTTTTATTAAATTAGTATTAAATGATTAAATTATAATTTATTAATTTTCAAAAATTTTTAGAAAAAAATAAAAAATAATTCAGTACATTTCAAGAAAAAGATAAGAGGTAAAAAAAATTTGACAAGAGCACTTTAAAAGAATGTTACTTGACATCAGAATTTTGCATTTTTTGCAATGATTTTTATCTTTTTCTTTGTTTTATTTTAAATTAATGTTGCAGGTAGAAGATGTTAACCAACAAGATATTATTAAAAATAACCAACAGTCTTAAACAAATTATTGTGACTATCAATGGAGATGACCTTGGAACTTGGAGATAATTGAAGAACATCGATATTATCACTATTGTTATACATTCTTCAATCAAATTGATATAAATATCTAAATATAATTATAGCTCTCTATGCAGTGCATTAAATTCGCGATTTATTCTTATACAAATGTTGAATGTTTTATAAATAAGAATACGTATTTATGATATAAAACCTATATACATTTTTTTTTAAACTATATACATTTTTTTCTTTACAATTATAAAAAAATATATATGAAAGCAACAAATTGCAATTTTAAACAAAAAAAGAATATTATCGTGTTCTAAATATATTTACAACATATGTCTATGAAACAACAAAATAATAAAGATAACAAAATAATAATAAATTATAAATTGGTGTTATATATTAAATCATTTAATCACTTTTATTTTAACGATCATATAAACTTCTAATCATATTGTTAGTTTTATATATTTTTATATATTTTTTTTAATAGCACCTAATCGATGATATTCGCAAATAAAAATTTTAAACAAATTTTTAGTAATATTGTTTCTTGATTATTTATTCTAACTATTCAAATCGCAAAATGATATGCTTATAATTTTTCTTTAGATGGTTAAATATATTAAAAAAATCATTCAATATAGCTCGAAATGTTTTTTGTAAGAAGCAATTTTTTTAAATACAAATTAACATTTTATTTTAAAGTATTCTCTCTCTCTCTCTCTTTCTCTCTCTCTCCCCCCTCGCGCGCGCGCGCGCGCACACACACACACACACACACGTACGCACGCACGCACCACGCGCACACACACATACACACACATAATAAAAATCCATTTTAAATAATCTATAATTTGTGTTCAGATAAATGTTTTCTGAAATAGAATCTTATCTTAAAATTTGACACGAATAACAGTTTGCCTCTCTATAGATTCTGTAATTAGTAGAAATAGTTTCAATTTGGTATGATTCTTCAGTATTATCGAAATTTTTTTAATTTCATAGATTTATTTTTCTAAAATTTCATAGATTCTATTTTTCTTTAAAGAGAATTAATTTTATGTAAAGATTATCATTTTAACATATTGAAATAAATTTCATAAAGAAAGAAGGAAAATGCAGTTTGAATTAGCCGCCTTTTTATGTAATTCAAAGATTGAACACTCCGTGACTGTGGCGATTCATCGCTTCATGATTGTTGCGTCAGACGCACGCGCAGTAGACAGCGATGTCTTTTTGCGAGCTAAATTTCACGCTTGTCAGTCTTGTCATCTTAGTTTTACGAACGCGCGTTTCGGCTGACACGCGTTTACGTGGGTGAACGATTTAGGCAGATCGTAAGCGTGAAGTCGTTGTTGCTGCCGTCGTCGTCGCCGTCGTCGCCGCCGTCGTCGTCGCCGTCGTCGTCGTCGTCGCCGTCGTCGTCGTCGCCGTCGCCGCCGTCGTCGTCGTCGCCGCCGTCGTCGTCGCCGTCGTCGTCGTCGTCGCCGCCGCCGCCGTCGTCGCCGTCGACGTCGTTGCTGTTGCTATTGCAATCGTTGACGTTGTCATCATCGTCATCATCGTCATCGATGCTCATATGCACGGATCGCATCGCGTCGCCGTCGTTGTCACTGTCACTGTCGTCGCCGTCGTTATCAGCGTCGTCATCGTCAGTGTCATCATCGCCATCGTCATTTGTCGATCGACGGTGTTTGGACTCGTCGGCCAAGTCCCCAGGCTAAAGCTTCGGAGAAGACATGTCAATGTCAACATCAATAACGACATCGCGTATGCCTCGATCGCGGCAGGCGCAGTGACGATTTCCGTCAGCATACTCTGATGACGTCAGCCGCGTTGCGATATGATGGAGTCCATCAGAAAATGGTTTTACAGGCCTAAGGTGAATACATTGTGTATTTTATGATTTGCTCCGATTTGCTTGTGATCATTGCTCTTTGTCATTCCCTTATCTCCACACGCTATGTTCGTTATCTTTGCTCTCTCTCTCTCTCTCTCTCTTTCTCTCTCTCTCTTTCTCTCTCTGCTGTGTATTTTTGTTTCTCTTTCTCATCCCTGTGAATACTTCATATTTTCGCTGCTTTGTCTCAATTTGCTTTTTTAAGTTTCAATTTAATTTCTCGGTATGCTACTTTAATTTGTTCTTAATATATGTTTCTCTTAAATTCATGCCATGTTTCAAGAGTACATCTTTTACTATCATTGAATAGATTCTATTTTCTCTTTCTTTCGCCTCTCCTCCCGCCGTGCCGATCGAACGCGTGCGCTCTTTTCCCTCTCTCGTTCTCATCGCGACACAGACTTCCCGAACGCTGTTGCCACCTGTTTCGTGAAAATTTCGCATGACACGAGGTGCATACGTATATACGATACTGCATATAGCACAGCATCGCGTAATACACGCACGTTGCGAGCATGAATTCGTCGTTCTCGCGAAATCGTTGAGAACGGTCGTCGGGCATATTGGAAAGCATTCAAATATCCTACGATTTTCTCAGTGAAAGTCGACGCACTCGCTTAGTTTATTCAATTTGTATCCCGGATTTGTACAGCGAGTTTTCAAGCATCTCACTTCCGTGGCTACAAAGTTCGGGCGAGTCATGTTCTTGCGACGATTCCATATGCTGAGCTATGCTAATCAATCAAATTGAAATAAAGAATTCCAAGAATCATAAATTCGTACATTAACATCACACATTAATGTAGCACAAGCACGTAGTTTCTATTCCCCGCCCTTCCCCTCCATTTCGTTCTCCGCATGTTACATCGCACGAAGTCTCAGATTCATTTCTATCAATAGTATAGAGTAATTTTAATCTCAGTTTAATTTATTTTTTATCTTTCCATCAGAGTAGATTACTTATAACTTTTATCTCAATTTAATTTACTCTTTATTTTTTTTCCTTTTTTTAATTCTCAGGCTCACATTTCAACTAATGTAGATTAATATTCTCGGTTTAATTCATTATTCTTTAACAGTAAATATAAATAAGTGGTTTAAAATTCAAACGGTAAATCAAAAGGGCATACATCACATCGCAAGATATCGATAGCGAATATTTTATATTTGGATTTAATAGATTTACAAAAATTAAATGTAAATGTTACTCTTTATCTTTTTATTTCAGATTTATTTCTATTAATGTAGATTAACTTTAATTTATTCGTTATCTATTTTTAATTCTCAGGTCTATTTCTACCAAAATTAACTTTAATCTCTGTTTACTCACTATTTATCTTGTTCTAATAGAATTAGAATAAGATAAGTTAAACAGGGATTAAAGTTAACATAGTCTATGTTGATAGAAATATGTTACATAGAATATGTCATATATTGCGAAAGTAAAATATTCTACTCCGAGATATCGTGTTTCTCATTTTATGTCAGGGTTGCTAAAAAACATATTTTAAACATTTGTTTCAAGCAGTTTGTTTAAAACTGCTCAATCGATATTTTTAATAGATTTTAATACACGTTTTTTTCATAATACTGCGGTTTAAAGCATGTTTGAAGTATTAAAAAGTATTTAAAAAGAAACGCAATTTATATTTTATTCTTAATGTTTTATTTTCATTAAAAACCCTCTTTGAGAACCCTGTTTTATTTCCATTAATTCTCTATCTTGTATTATATTCATTGACTGAATTATATCGTGTTAAACTGAGAACAGGTATCCTCTAGGATATAGGAAGTGTTACGCTTTCGCATAATGACGCTTTATTAACACCGTAATGCACGCCTGCAAGCCATGTTACAAGTCAATTAGTAATTTATGCGGGGAGAGAAATAAAGGACGGTGGGGGAGGGAATTGGCCTTCTACGAATATCACAGAAATGGAGCGAAACGCTTTGTACTGATTGTCAGACTGAAGTACTTAAAATTAATCAATATATCATAATGCCGCATGTTGCGCAAAACATATCTCTTGTTGACAAGAATAGTAAATTTTCCAATGATAAATTCTTTTAACAGAAAGGCAGATAAGTTGTTTTAACACGAAGAAGAGTTGTTTGATTGTGTAAATTAATGTTCACATCGGGATAAAATGAAATTTATTTTTTAATATCATCACGCGAGATATAGTACGATAAGATCGCGTATTTAATCGCCTGAAATGAAATTATCGATTTCTGACAATTGACGTGTAACAAAATATTCCACGTGTATTATCTATTTTACTGTTTTTTTTTTTTTCAAACGCGATTCAATATTTTGTATCATGACAATAAAGATCAACATATTCAAGTGAGATATACACAAGGCCAAGTCGCGTGAATGAAAATAAATGCTTAGGTCCAATTTCACAACGATTTCACACACGATTAACTCTTAATCGAGATTCAACTTTTTTATTCCTCATCTCTTTCCAATTCGTAGAATTAAATTGAGAGTTAACCGTGAATTGTGGAACTGGACCTTAGATATTGCAATATCGCGGTAAAGAATGTCTCCGTGAGAAATTTCTATGGAAGATACAGCTCGTACGAGAGGTTTGTCGAAAAGAAAACATGTAAATTAAATAGCTGTTTTTACGACGCTATTAATAATTGAAGAAATGAGCATCGTATGACTGTGCGACGTTGTCTTATTCTAGAAAGATTCAGTTACTGCCAGGGTCATCGATTTCTCATTAATTATACACAAAGTATCCAATGTCATTCTTTGTAGCATTTCGTACACTTCAAAACTCGGTGTGGATTTAACACCACATTCGGTGTTTATATAATTCTCACTATATACTTCATAGGCATTCTGGATCGTTTTGTCCAGTCTAATTTTTTTCTTTATGTTCTTATAGGCTTTCAAAAATCTAGAAAAATTCAAGATTACTTTTCAATATTTCTGCTACATTGCCAAATAATTCTGTTTAACTTAAATGTTAAAATTTTATTTAATAAAAATTGAAATTTGTTGCTAAGAAATTTAAGAATGAAATTTCACCTGAATAAAAAACCCAGTGTGCCTACAAAAGATTAACATTAATATGATATCGATTTAACATCATAGGTTTTAAACACCACAGGATAATGTTGGTATAAATACCAGAGACTACAAATTCACATCATGTTTGTGTTAATACGATAAGAAAAAAAGTTGTTTTAAAAAAAATATTGGTTGATTCAACTAAATGCAATGATTATGGGCTGTCAAGCAAATATTTATCAATTCAAACAAATAACATGCTGACTCATGTATGACTCATGTGTATTTAATTTAAATATATAAATACTTGGACTAAATAACCACTACGAATTAAACGCATTTAGTTAAGTCAACAACTTTTTTTCTTAGTGGATATTATAATACCAACATGACAAGAATTATATAGGGTGTTTTCCATTTAGTGACACAAGTCGACAAACAATCTATTTTTCTTCACATTCCATAAATAACAAAGACAGAACATACTTGTGTCGATTTATCATCAAATAGAAAACATCTATAGATACTCACCGCATGGTGTTCCACACTGACATTTTTTAGAATATAATAATAAAGATAATGGATAAAATCATCCAAAAAAGCAGTGTTTAATTTTAAGATATTAAAATGTTTTGTTCTTATCTCCGTTTCTTAAATACTTAAAGATATTTGAATTTTTAAACTTTTTTAATAAAGAAAATATATACTTATTTGGATTTAAAATAAGGCCCGATTGTACCAACGTTACTTTGACTTTAAACGAGACTAAAAATCTTTCTTTTTTTAAAGTTAAAAAAGAGACAGAGAGGAGAAGAGTTTTATGCCTCGCTTAAAATTAAATTAAAGTTGGTGCGGTCGAGCCTTGAATGTTTTAAAATTGAAATATATTTTATTATTAAACATTTGTTTTACAAAAATGTTTTTAATATAAACATTTTAAACACTACTTTCTATAGTAATAGTTGTCTGTATACGAATTATACGATACGATCTATTTTATTTGGTAAAAAGAAATTAATATATGCATGACAAGAACAAAGGGAAAAGAATGGAGTAAAATAAAGATGCATAGGAATCGCAGCGATATAGGGTGGCAACAAAAAAAAGAGTCAATGGGATGAGTCACAGCGACGCTCAGTATTTTTTTCCGCATACGATGACATCGCCCATGCGAAACGAACGCGAAGTGTATTCGCTGCACGGTAAAATTGATCAGTATTTTCTCGATAAGCGATCTGCTCGATAAGTGATCTGCAATCGCTTGATGCAACGGTTTAAAGTATTCTTTCTCGATTTTTGTACGTAATGCATTCATTCCTCGCACGTTGAATTCGTTAATCATTGTAGTTTGCGGGTGACAGTTCGTCATTTACCTGCCGACGTCCGACGTTGAAATATGTAACTTTCTAATAAATTGTTGTTTGTCGTTGTGCGCTCAGCAAAACTATAAAGCAGGACGATATTTTGAAAAAACGAATGGATTCGAGAGAAAGAGAGAGAGAGTAGTACGTTGGAATTGTTCCTCTTTCTCTTTCTTTCTCTCTGTCGGACAACGATTATGGTTGTAAAATAGGTCACAATTAATTTGCTCAAATATGGTTTTCAAATGGAGATGATACAAAATTAATTCTCTAGGCCATAAATCTCAACAGTCGTACAATATTACTGATTACAAACATTTTGAAAAAAAAATCTTTCTATCTTTTGTTTATTCGTATTCTGTTTTTTAAGTTGAACATTCTATTTCAAGGTGAGAGATATGACTTAAGAGAGGTATGATAATATAACCATTCACTCATCAATGTAATTAAACATATAAAACAAGTATTGACACAAGCCGATTATACGATGTATCATCTGGTATTTTTGCATAACGCTACTCATACTTATCTTGTACAATTTAAACCGTTATGAATTTTAAAAGCAAAAACATACAGATCGAATTGAGAATCTTCTCCTTAAATCGATTAAAAAAGAACGTCCTCTTTTTTTGAAAACAAAAATAAATTTTTTAATCCTTTAAATAAAAGAAACAATGTTTTAATAAAATCACTGATTGTTCGTTCTCTCTGTGAGTGTATCTCAAATTAGTCTGTTTTTGCAAATTTTCCAAATTTTTTTCAAGAATTCTCTGATATTGTTGAAGTCTTTTAATAGTGCTTATCTTGACAATATCGAATTTTTATGTTGATGTTGCAGCAATTTCCTTGTGATTATTATCTCAACAAGATTTGTATATACATATGTAATTTTGAGAAAAATTTCTAGTTGCAAATGGACAAACCAAAAGATTTTGATGACATCAGTAGCGGAATTCTCTAAATATCTTATCGATGATTGACGGTATTATTAACTAGCAACAGCCAATGGTAAGACAATCCTGAAAGAAAGCGCAGCATTCATTGGCTTTCGCTAGTTAATGATAACGACAATTGTCGATAAAATTTAGAGAATCCCGCAACAGAACTCTAGTTGGACAGTCTGATTATCTCAACTAGAATTCTAATCGATATGATCAGAATCTTCTAGTTCGTCTATTTTTCAATCAGAATTTTTTCTTAGTACTAGTCAAAAATAAAAATACACATTCTTTGATATAAATGTAGTATTAGAATTCTGCGTATAAGGTTTTTTTTAGGAAATTATATAGTCGTAAACTTGGAATATTTTGAAATACGCCTTTAATGATAATATCCTTGAGCGTAATACGCAATACGAAAAAACTTTCTTGAAATTATCGGAATAATTACTGATTATGTTATCTTTTACACTATGATTATTACACGATATTACACGATATATAACATTATACATGTTTTGTATCTATAAGTCCAAAAATGGACTTATATCGCGCCGACTAAATTTTCTCCTCATCGTAGACTGATGTCCACGTTTCTATCAATATAGATTTATTTTAACTTATTTTCTATTTTTTCTAGATTCTCAAAGAATTAGAAAAGAATTAGAAAAAGATAAAGAATAAATTAAATCGAGATTGAAATTAATCTACATTAGTAGAAATAGATATGAGTATAAAAGTTTTACTTATTTATTTAACTCTCTCTCTCTCTCTCTCTCTCTCTCTCTCTCTCTCTCCGCAATCATTGTAATTAAATTATTTTTTGTTTTAGAACAACAGAGAGGTATCCGCGTGTTTCTTTTTCACATGTAAATTTTTTTTAAAGAGAAATAAACGAATTAGAAATGTTTTTGTTTCGAACATATCCCGAAAGCAGAACGATTAATGTGATTGTGCAGTTTGCAGTAATAAAAAGAGCAAATGTTCTCTCTTGTTGAGCGAATAAAATTTGTTTTTTCTTACGCAAATTGCGGTGCAACATTGTCCTAGTTTTATCGATATGAGGGATTAATCGATTTATTTGTCACATTGCGTGCATAAGCATGATTCCTAGTCATTTCCAGTAGGACATGATTCAATAACAAGTACATCCGTATCGTGACACACGTTGCACCGTCATGAATATACGTGTACCTAAAGCATATTATTAAAGCACGTTATTGAACAACATACATTAATTATTATAAGTGGGAATAGGAGTAATTTCTTCTTTTATGACCTTCTCACTATTTTAAGTAAAACTATTTTTCTATTTCTGCGAGAATAATCACAAAATTTAATTAAAAAAAGAAATTGAATGCTATTCTATTGTATAAATGTGACTCTTTATTACTTATAAATGTATTATTATAAATTTTTTATATATTCTTATCTGCGTCGATAAAACGAGACTAAATCTATGGTTGAACTTTGCACAATCGATGATCCATAAATAACGAGTTTATATGCACAATCGATTTATCTTACTTTTAAATATATTTCATTGAATAAATCATTTGTTTTATACGTACCGGCTGCTCTTTATGCGTAAATTGCTCTTTTCCTTCAGTTGCGTTTTAATCAATATAAATTAAAACCTTGATCGCATTTTTCGAATCGGATTCCGCGTCGTAATCGGATTTAAAGTCGGCTTTTTTTCAAAACGAGGGATTCTGTATCGTCGCTTTCGTCGAAACGTACGTGTCGAACATTTGAACACGATTTAGAACTTACAGTCATCATTACCTATATTGGTCACAAAATGTTACATTCATTATTTTGAAATACTACGTTACGTTATAATACAGTGATAATTCTGCTGCATCTTCGTAGGTTGCCGACATTATTGTTTTCATTATGAATAAAATTCTTGTTAAATAAAAATTCACAGATGATTAAGGACCAGTTTCACAACTCAAGGTTTACTCTTAATCGAAGTTCAACTTATTCCTCATCTCTTTTCAATTCTAGAATTGGAAAGAAACGAGGAATAAGTTGGATCTCGGTTAAGAGTTAACTGAGTTGTGGAACTGAGCCTAAATCGATTTTATCCTTTACATCCTATATCTATATTCGACGTCAAATGGATAGTACAAATTCATTCAACGAGAATAATATAGAAGATTTTACCGCTGCGTCCTCCTTTAATCATGACGTGGGTGACCCTTTCATTATGACGTAGGCGCAATTAGATGTGTCATTGTTCACACATATATGTGCGTGCGAGCGTGCGCGCGCGCGCGCGCGTGTGTGTGTGTGTGTGTGTGTGTGTGTGTGTGTGTGTGTGTGTGTAGGGCTTATTAGTTTACTATTTACAGATACCTCAAATGCATATCTGTAAACAGATTTATCCTTTACAAATATGCGGATAGAAAATCTTGTATTTTAACTCCGAAGAAAATATGATTCAGATATTTCTTAATTAATTTTATTTATGGATATTTCTTTGAATGTCGATACATTACGAATATTTAATTTTTTTAACTTGACTTTTCTAATCAATTCTCTTTATTTTATTCATACAGAGGGATGACACAAGTCTACTGGCTCAGTTCTTTTATGCCGATGAGTCTTTGAACGCAGTTGCCTGCGAATTGGACTCCTTCGATGGTCGACAAGAACCGGAGAGATGCACGACGCTGATGAACCAGTTGCGACACTGTCAAGATAAGGTCCTGACAATCTGTAATCAAATAATGGACGATTTGATCCCCGAGAGCCGCGCCAATCGGGACTTTCGGGTGAAATTCCCTGATGACGTGATGCAGGAAAATTTGGCCGGACAGCTCTGGTTCGGCGCGGAATGTCTGGCGGCCGGTTCTTCGATCATGAACCGGGAAGCCGAGAGTTCGGCCATGAGGCCGTTAGCGAAAGCTCTCACTAAGTCGCTGGAGATTGTCAGAAACTTATTGAGAGAGCATGCGCTCAAGGGTCACATGAATTTGAAGGTATTAGACATCAGTAAAATTCATTCGAAATACGAATTATCATTGCAATTTTAATATTCTTATACAGTGCGAAATAAAGATATTCTCTAAAAGTCAAACTTTGAGATAATTGTCATTCTTCAATTCTTTTATCTATTAGTTTTCTATAAATTTACGATTTGACGAATCAGGCGCATTAATAGTATTAATTTTTCTAGGCGCAAAATCCTCTCGAACCATCGCTGGAGAAGCTCATCGAATCGTTGAAGATCTTTGATCGACTGTTTGCCGATTTTGAACTATGTTATGTTGGCGCTATGGTACCGGTGAAATCGACAAAGGAATACGAGCAACAGGAACTCGTATGCGTATTATTTTCAGAGACTTTGCAACGAGCGCTTGAACGCGGATTATTGGACCAAGCAGATGTAGATAACTATGAGCCAGCTTTAATGTTCACTATTCCTCGCCTGGCTATTGTCTCAGGACTTCTGGCACCCCCTGGGGGACCGTTGTGCCTCAATTCGCCTGACACCATAAGCGAGATGTTTAGGCCATTTAGAGTAAGGAACTTACAACAACTGACTTGAACATTTATTGCTAATTGTAATCTCTCTCGAATTTGTTTTAAAATCCTGTATGTATAATATGCACATAGGAAGGTGAACTCTTAGTTTTTTCAATAACAATGATCAATATTTATTTATTTTTACATTTAGTATATAAATATCACCTTCTTTTTATTTGATATTTACAAGCATAACAATTTTCAGACTCTTCTTCTCAAGATAAGGGAACTATTATGGACGTTAAATAACCGGGAGTTATATATGCTGGAGAAGTTACTATGTTCGAACGAGGAGCCGTCAGGTTCGATTACACAGTCGACAAAATCGACATGTCAGGACATACCGGACTTGGAAGAATACGTTCATAATTTTTATACTGGTTATCCGAACTGCAAAGAATTTATCGTTGATTTTTACACCGTGACGAAAAATACTGGCAACAACATGGACGAGATAGCGAATGATGCAGTTCAATCGTTGGACGAAAGTAGAGGCGATCAGTTATCGGGCAAAAAGCGTGAGCAAAATAGAAGTGGACGTAAAAAGAAAAAAAAAGTGGAAACCGAGCAGGAAGATTTAAATATATCCTCAGATGGGTGTGATAGTAACGTAATATGTGAAAGCGCCGAAAAGATGCAACAAAGTAATGAGGAAAGTGTTTGTGAGCAAATGCAATACGAATGGGAACTATCTGATGCTTCACATTATATTGAACAAATTCTTCATGACTGTGATTTAATTTCTAATGATGGGAATGATGTTAGTGAATCCACTTTGATAGTACAGAATGACGTTATGATATTAGACGATGTAGCAGGAACCAGTACTTCAAATACCATCAAGGATATTCGGGAAGAAGAAAGTTTTATTACTCCCGACTTGACTAAAATATTCGAGGAATGCTCAGACAACATAGAAATTCCACAGACGCAATATTTGCTTAATCAAGTTACTCGCGAAAATATCATAGACACTGAGGCCGCTCACATATCCGAGAATACTTTCTCCGAGCAAGACTCCAAGAGACTTATATCGGAAGCGAATAAAACACTCTCAAATCTTCTATTAGATTCTAATGAATGCTCAAATGAGATTTCGGAACAAACAGATTCTGGCATATGTACGGTAATATCATCCGAGAACACCAGTTTGTACGACAAGAGTCCAGAAGAAAAAAAGACTTTTGCTAACGAGATTCAGCAGGAGGATTGTGATGTATCGGACGAGGAAGATACGCAGGAGAATACTAGTTATTCTTGCTCCAATATGAATTCACCAAAGAAACAGAATCCTGCCATTTCGGAGAACTCGTGTGTCTGCGGTACGAAAAGCACTAACAAAACGCCTACTTTGGATCATTCGATTAATTTATCTGGTTTACATTCAAACGGAGATAGGGAATCTGTCGGCAAAAACATTCCACGAATATCGTCGAACTTCAATGGCACTAACGAAGAATTTATTGGCGTTGCATATGGTAACGGTCAATTGACTCTCTGTGATTCCAATCAATCCACCTTTCAGATAAATTATTCTGAAAATTGGGAAAATCTCAATTTGAATATAGACTCGTCGAGTTCCAGAAAGGAATTCTGGGGTGACTTAAAATGTGAGAATTGTCCATCCACCTCTCGAAGTATTGAGAAAATCGACAGGTACACGCAGGACAAGACGAGAAGAACGAGAGACGAAAAGCAACGGCGGCGACACCAGCATAAATTGGAGCGAAACACGCACAAAGCTCACAGTAGATCGGGAGAGAAGAGACATAATCTGCAGATTATGCGAGCGGCCACAAGTACCGAAAGCTCCAGATCGAATTCCACGGATCGATGTTTGAATGCTAGATTAACCAACTTCGGCGCTAGTTTGCATCTTCAAAGTACTAGACAGATGCCAAATTTTAGCAGTCGCAGTCCTCACATAAGCCCGCGACTTCAACATTTCGAGTCGCGCGGACAATGCTGCTGCAATCTCGGTACGCATTGCATGAACAGACATTCGTCGCCACAGAGCAGAAAGTTGTTGGATCACAGAAGATCCAAATCCGAGCAAATCGCTAGAATAAAGAAAAGGGAAGCTGAGAAAAAGGAAAGATATGAACGAGATAAATATGCGCGCTTAGAACATAACAAAAGAAAATCTGGAAGCGGAAGTAATCTAATGAATGACGGATTGGGCCCAAGGACAGACAAAAGCGGCTTGGTGTCAGAGATTTCAACAACTCCGCAGAGTATAATTTGTCACGAATATCAAGGTACAAAAGATAATAACACGCATAGATCTGCGCGTGCGATGAGATTAGTCAATGCATCAACAGTATCCGGCGTATCGTGTTTAAATTCCCATCAATCTTTGAACTACAAACCTGATGTAGCATCAAGTTCCAGTTGTTCAAGCTGCTGCGATTCTAGTTCGGAAACCAGCGAGTTTCATAGTGACTGTCAGGACGATGAAGAGATTGCATTGGCGATGCAAGCCGCCGAGATCGCAAATAGAAATCAAATAAGAGCCAAGTTTCGGTAAGAGGATATTGTTACTTTATGTCGTGATTATGTAAATGATAGCATAATTATGCGTTGAGTCAGTCTATTGGCATCTTTAAAAGATATTAATATTTGTTATATATATTAGGTATGGGAAAAAGTTCGTGACGTTTTTCTCGTTAGATGGCATTAAAAAAACGCCATGAACTTTTTCCCATACTTAATATTAAAACTTAAAATAATTTACCAATCTTGATAATTGATTACCTTACAAACATTTAATATTCAGTCTTTATATCTTTTTGAATATATTTTTGCTTTATTTATAAGCTTTATTTATATATTTCTATTTTTTATCTTTTTTTCTTTATTAATACATTCTTTTAAAATGTTTTAATATAAGCTATATTTATATAACTCTTCCAAAATAAAATAAAATACTATTACTATTACTGTTATTATTACATTTTCAGATCCTCGGAAGATCTTGTCCATCGTCTTTTCGTTTGCATAGCAGGTGTGGCAGACCAATTACAAACAAATTTCGCATCGGATTTGCGGAACATTTTAAAGTGTGTTTTTCTCATGAATAGCAGTCAGGCAATAGAAGACACCGAAGAATCAAAGGAACAAAATGTATCTTCCACAGCAAATGCATCAATAGATACGGCGGAAACAGAGAGTATTCATGAGCGGCAAGAGTCGTTACCAGAATACGAAGATGTAGAAGAAACTACTTTGATACACGATCGAAGTATGAATTTGTTGACATTTTCATTCATGAATTTTATTTAACAAATATATGTTTACCCATTATTAGTATCTGAACATAAAAATTGATCTTTGTGTATGTATATGAATTTTAAACATTGAAATTTTATTAAATATTTAACTTGAAATTTTAGTCTGAAAAATATAAATCTAAGTCATAAATAATATAATAAAATATAAATAATAAATTTGTAAAAAATAATCATTGTAAGATAATTTTTACAGATAAGAATACAAATAATTTAGTTTCAATTTGATATGACATGTAATTTTTTCTTTAATTTCTAAATAAAAATTAATCTTATGGACAGAATATTCAATAACTTAAAGTTTTTCTCAAGAAATAAACATTTAGATATTATTTGATATACAGTTAAATATAAAAAAGTTATATTACACATAATCATGTCACTTTTTTATTTCTATAGCTTCTCCTGTCACTGAGAGAGGGGAGGAATGCGTCGAAAGAGCGCCTGCCTGGGTACCGGACAATGATGCACCAAGGTGTATGGCCTGTCAAGCGGGATTCACAGTTGTGCGACGTAGACATCATTGCCGAAATTGTGGTAAAGTGTTCTGTGGTCGTTGCAGCAGCAACAACGTTCCACTGCCTCATTTCGGGCACACAAAACCTGTGAGGGTATGCAACAGGTGTTTCCTGTATCAAGTGACGCCTTTTACGGTTTCTCAAGTCTCGCCCACCAGATGAATATTTCTGAAATGATGCTTGTAAATCCAATTATTTTAATTCCTTATGCGACACTTCTTTTTTAATATACAATACACTCGTGCAGATTTGGCAAGCATAATTTTTGTGATAAAATAAGTAAATATTCCTGTATTCTATAAAAACAAATCTTAAATCTCGTAGAACATGTAATTATGTGATACAATCTCCGGTGTTAAAAAGTTTAGTTTAATGAATTAAACTGCTTCGTTAATCGAAACACAATTATATTGCTTCGTTAATCGAAACGTTACTCAAATTAGGAAATTGAAATAAATTTATGAACTACTCGAGTATTTATATACTCATCTTTTCCTTTTTTATTTCTTTGATGATATAAAAGTACATTGAATATATATTGAAAACTCTAATGACATATTGATTTATCCAATTCTACATAATTTGTAAAATTTGTAAAAAGAGAAATTACAAGAGAGAGTGTTTATATAATAACGAACAGAAGAATTGGAAGAAAATTGTCACTAAATTGCTTTTGTGCATTATTTATATACTTATGTGCACTTAATCTATAAAATTAGATATATAAGCGTTAATAATATTTTTACACATCATGATTAAATATTTCTTAAGAAAGCGTTAATCTAATTTGTAATAGTTGTGGTAATGTAATTTGATTTGGGTATATGGTGTAAGATTTTTTGTATTGTATATTAATTTCATTATTCATTTAAGAAAATTCTTAAACATCTTGTTTAAGAATTTTTTGTAGAAAATAATTTTCAAGCTCTTTTGTATATTATTATTATTCTTACATTATTATTGTCATTATTTTGTTATTATTCTCTATGAATTTCAATTCTTATATATTGATTAAATTATAATTACTATTAATTTTTTTATTTATCACTATCCAGAAGGTTATTATAAACTGGTGATTTATTTCTATCAGATGTGTGTGATAAAAAAAACCTTTCCCGCGTTCTGTATTCTAAAATAAAAAAAATACGACTAATATGAATACACCATTAAGTTATCGATATATTTATAGCAATTACAAGTGTACAAATAATATTCTTGATACATGGTCATAAATTATATGACATAAATAAATATTATTTAGAATTATTAAAGAAAAACATGGAGCACATATTTAAAAACATTCGAACTTAAAGATAAAATATTAGTTCTAAAATTTCAATGCATAAGTAATGAGCGTTGTTGTCTTAATATGAAAATTCATTACTTTCAAAATATCTAGATTTCTCGTTATAATAATCGAAAAATTCTATTCAAGATTTACGTGTTTCCGGTTAGGCTTGGGTTGACAATCGACAATTGATTCATGGAAAGCAAACTTCCTAATGGAAGTGTAAGACTTATACATCACTTTCGAAGCGTCAAATTATATATGTATAGTGTACATATAAACTGCGTAATGTATAATGTATAAATGTGTGTGGGAATACGTATGCACGTTTAAACGAATAACGAATAACGATAATAAGAAAGAACAGAATGAAAATTTCGCATTCAGTAGTTGAATCACATCGTAACTTATTACCGTGATAGAATTTCTAAGCATCTACTGCCCGCTGGAGTGTTTTGGAGAATATACACAGGTGCATTAGCACACACCACTAGCTCCTGTGCCAAATTTACGACAATAAGTTTCCTCTTTCTTATATCTCGCATAAATTTGGTTCCTACTGGAAAGTTCATATACAAGATACTTCTCATTATTGTAAAAGTATAAAACATTGTGTTACGTTAAAAGTCTGGGGATTATAAACTGTATTTGTAACAGACGAATGTCTGTAACATGACTCAGTATGATACGTGCACCCCACGATTGATAAAAAGACTGGTTGACTGTACAGATCTTTTGTTTATTAACGTTTCATGAATTTGTGTTTGTGTGTATGTGCATAAATGCGCGCGCGCGCGCGCGCGCGCGCGTGTGTGTGTGTGTGTGTGTGTGTGTGTGTGTGTGTGTGTGCACGCGTGTCGCAATTAATACAAATTTCAAACAAATTTACATCATTATCAATTTCATTATCAATTTGATTTCTAATTATGTTTTATTATAAGGAGAAATATCAGTTTTCGCAAGATATAAAAAGATCATTAATAATTAATTGGATCAACAATTTTTCTCATCAACAAATTTTTTTTTAATAAATTTTAATTTATTGTCACGTCAATATAAAAAAATCAACTTAAATTCAAAATAATTGAACAGTCAATTTTCTGATGCAATATTTAATTTTAAAACATGATGAAATTATAAACATGTGAATTAACAAAAAAAATGAATTGATATCACGATTATGTATAAACGATTGTATAAATTGAATGGTGAATCGATTTACCGCATTTAACATCACATAAAACAAGGACATTAATTGAAAGCGACTTATATCAATTAATCTGACATTTAGATACATAATTATAATTATCGATTTTCATATGGACGTAGCATGTAATAATGTTCTCTAAAATAACAAATAGCGATATTCACTCAGCGCGGTCAGATTTGGAAATCGTTATATTATAATCGCGTGTGCGTATATAAACTACAAGACTTTTTAATAAAAAATTGTATAATGTCTACAGAACAGCGAAAATGCTTGTGAAAAGTTAGTAAGAGGGAGAAATAAAAAAGAACGTATTTCTATAAGGAGCACATCGAGTAGGGAGTATACTTTTAGATTACAGATGTTTAGACGAAGAGTTATTTTTTACACGTAATCGATGCCTTGCTAGAATCGTGCTTTCAATTTTGAATGCGACAAAAAGCCTCTGGCTAAAAAAAGTCTAGCAATTAAGCGCGAACCCTGCTAAGCATCTCATCTCCCTATATACGTGTGAATCATTTTGATAATCAGGTTTTCCCCTGTGCCTAAATTATCACAAGAATCAAACTATATTAATATTGAAACGCTCCGACGCACTTAAAAAGTGATCTGAGAGGGACAGAAAAGATAATTCATTTGAAAAAATATTCCTGATGAAAAAATTTCTCAGTTTACATTCTCAAACATTTTTTATATTTCAAATTTATAAAAATTTTTGAAAAAATATCTTAAAAATACTTTCTTTAAATTTTATAAATTTTATTTGAAAATTATAAAATGAGAAATTCTTAAAAATATTTAAGAATTCATATATATATATATATATATATATATGAAGAATTCTAAAAAAGATGTAGACTTAGCATCTCTGAAAGTATTCCAAATCGTATTAAAAATATCTAAAAATTTTTCTAAAAAGCTATAAGACCATATAAAAATTTTTAAAAATTATATAAAGAATTCTGAGAAAACTTTTCAGTTATATCTGTCTCTTTTCTCTTTTTTCTTTCAAAAAAAATATATATATAATAATCTAATAAAAAAATTTATTAGATGTTTTATAAAAGGACAGTAAGATAATACTGAAGCAATATATTGAAAATAGATTCAATCAAAAATTGCTACAGATTAGTAGTGCTTTATTTTCGTATTAAACTTGTGTTAAACTTGCTGGCATAATTTAATAAGTAAAATATTATTAATTAAATTAATTGAAAATATGATTGATTGCACCAAAAATTTTCGATGGGAATGTACAAAATTTTAATGGAAATGGAAAGGAAAAATAGAACTTATATTCTTGTGAAAGAATTGAAATGGCATATTCCATAAAGGACATGTACTTAATTGACAAATAGGTTCAATATACATCAATAATTGATTGATGTATCAATCAATTATTGATGTATATTGAACCTATTCCATTATGTATATTATTAATTTATAAGAGATTGATTATATAAAAAGAACTAAAGATAAATTGAAGCACAACATGATACTGTGTATCAATTCGAGACAATTATAAAAAGAAAAGAAAAGAAATAAATTTTCTTTTCAATTCTCTCTTCCTTTCTTTCTTCTTCCTTCCCCTCCCCCCCTCTCTCACGTTCTGGATATAAACATTTCGTACAAGGCTTATATGAAAAGGTCTGGAAGGAGAGTTTCAGTATTATTATAGTTCAGTGATCGCAGACTAGCCTGTGAATATGAAACGAAAAAAATAGAAAAATGGAAAATAGATTGTAAAAAATTGAAGAGATAAAATGAACTATAAGGTGGATCAAAAAACACGATATCACAAATAAATCCAAATAAAGAGAAGCTTTATCATACTTATGCAAATTAAAAATGAAAAATAATATATATTTGTAATATATAATATTGATGAGATTGGTTGATGCTAACAGAATTAATACTACAAAAGATAATTAAGATTTATTTAACATAAATTATCTTAACAATCATTTATCGATTACTGATTACTATGTCAGTTCTCTTTGGACGAAGTGATTTTGATCCACTTGATATATGAGGGGCTTACGATTTGCCAGTTACTTTCCAACTCAAAGCGACAAAATGTACCCCTCTGAATTATTTTTATATTTTTTTGCCTAAGTGTACGCATAGAAACGTATTCTTAGCGCATTTGATGTTTGATAATGGATCGTTTTGATAGACGCATGATCGGTTTGCCAGAATAATTATCAGTCATCAATGATAAAACGACATTATTAATTGATGATAATATTTGACACGAATTCACTTGCAATTCATATCGGAAGGCTAACGATGTGTTATGTCACGTGTTCATGATTTTGGCAGAAAAACACTTGTAGAATGCAATTATAGATGGATATGTATATGCGTATGTTTATGAATATATGGGCATGTATGTATGTATATGTGCGTGCAAATAACAACTGTTTGCAATATTACATCATGAGACGAAGCATCTTTAATATTTGAATGCACTGTGGTTTCGGTAATGAATGTATTCAAACACGAATATAAATAAAGTTTGTTAATTAAAATATTTCAACCCCTTATTACTTTAAATATATATTAAATATACACACCCATACAGCACAGAAAGATTTCAAAATGATTACATACATATCTCATTGCAATATTGTAATATTGTAAATAGATTGCGTAATGTATTTGCAACATTGTTGCAATATTATAGCATCGTAAAAATGTCCGCCTTCAGCAAGATTGTGTAATGTGCAATACAATGTATTTGCGCGCGCGCGCAACTATTATTAAAAATAATTCTTTTTATTACTGTAAATAATTCTTTTTAATCACTGAATATAATTTGAAATATAATTTGTGATATAAATAAAAAATACAGAAAAAGAATTAATCAATATATATATATATATTTTTGTATATATTCTTGTGCAAGGAAAGATTCAATATCAATTTCACAACGCGAAAGAATGATTCGATTCTTGCATTTAAGATTGTCTTAAGTATAATCTTAAGATATCATAAATCAATTCGAAGTATTAACATCTTAAGACATTATTTAAGACAGTTTTAAAATAAAAATGGACTATGAATACTGTCCCATGTTTAGCACGTTTCGTAGCTTTCTCCTTATGAACAATCCATAGACGGAGAGGGCAGAGATTTCGAAATTTAGACACTGTCCAACATCATGTTATCTTTTCCACCATTCGTATGCCGTAATCTGTAAAAATTGACTAATCACTTTCGAGTATTTCCTTCTTAGGGGCTCCGCATAATAAAAGGAACGGCGAGCAGATAAGAATTTCAACCTATCAGAAATCATGTATTGTGGAATACACAGTTTCTGATAGATTGAAATTCTTATTCTCTGTTCTCTATTCCTTTTATTGTGCGGAACCCCTTACCGTCGAATGAGAAGAATACTTGACTGTGATTAGTCAATTCTTACAGATTACAGCATATGACATACCCCTTAGAGAGCTTTTATATTGGTCGTTTATAAAAACTGATTATGAATATTGTCCATAAATATCGATTTTTAAACAAAGTTAATGATTGATTACATTAACCCGCTATATGTAATAGACGAATACATGTGCGAATTTTAAATATAACATTTAAAAAAATATTTTATGAAAATGTTTAATGTAAAAATAATTTTTTAAATTCTCAAAAAATCAAATATTAAATCTGTATAAGGTATTTTAATTGATTTCCTAGAATATTAATTATTAATATATTTAAGATTAAAAAATTGCGAATATGGAATATTTACTGGATTAAAAGCTTCAAATTCATATCGAATCATACGTGAGTAAAAATAGAAATGAAATCTTGCACATTATTACAAATTAGAGTAGACATTTTATATATTTTCTCCTAAATTTTCTATATTATTAACCTGCATTATTCAATATTTTATTTGATCAAAATGAAATTTAAAAAATTCACATATAACTGTAAATTATAAAAATCATTGGACTTATGAAAGAAAAAATACTATGCATCTCTCATATCAATGTATTAATAACAAAATTTGCAGCATAATATTAATTCTGTTACAATTCTCTGTAATTGAGTTAAATGCTCAAGTTTCCGTTGATATCTTAAATAATTAAAGCGTCACACGATATTAACTAGAAGCTATAAAAACATGTTGACTAATTCGAAGCAAAGACTATCTTACTGGTAGCACCAAAATAATAAAAAAACCTCTGGGAATCCTTTTGATTTTTGTAACAGCTTTTTTTATTTTTTGTCAACTGTTACTTGTATTAGCAAATATCATGGGGCGTATGTCAAGTATTTGTATAGTTATGCTTCATTATTTCTGCGCCATGTATTTCTCTTGACTCATCAGTTATTTATTTGTTACAACTTTGTTGTATGAAATACCTGAAAAAATGATATCATATATTATACATATTATTTTTATACTAATAAATCCGCAAGTGTGGATACATCAATTATAATTACCTTAGCATTCATTCTTAAGCTTCAGGTGTAGCTAACGGGGCTTCTTTCTTTTCTTCAATAATAATGGCGTCTTTCTTCTCACCATTAGGTTTATCATTTTCATCCAGTTCCTTTTTAGGAGCCACCTTTAAGTATCGCAGACAATATTTATATATTACATGTGCTTTTACACAAATAATGTATTTAATTATATATTTAAGAGTATTATGAAGCATTAAAACCAACGTGTTTATGCTAATGTATTAATCTGTCATTTTTATTATATAACAATCGTATACATACTTAATTTTATATTTGTAATTTTTAAAATGATAAAAAACGAGATTAATTTTGCAATAAAATGAGATTAATACAAATACAACATAATACATATAACAATACAAAATATACATTTTATATATATATATATATATATA
>Ga0157364_1001040_pt1 | contig 22401 bp, 14 predicted proteins | sample AttsexASBM2_FD_111476 | JGI IMG/M metagenome (GOLD analysis project Ga0157364, IMG submission 111476) | Fungus gardens microbial communities from leaf cutter ant in Ribeirão Preto, State of São Paulo, Brazil - Atta sexdens ASBM2 | ecosystem: Host-associated > Fungi > Mycelium > Unclassified ...
CACACACACACACACACACACACACACACACACACACACCTATTATTGAACAATTAGCTTTCACAATTAATGACTCGATTAAACCTAAGCTATTTTACGATGCAGCACACGATCTGTTCAAAATATTTCTTTATGTAAATCAAAACGCGAAAATAACATGATTTTGCTGAAGTATTTAAAAAATAGAATATCTGAAAACAATTTTATCAAACCATCAAAATAATTATGTAGGAAACTCTATGAAATGAGCAATGCTGCAAAGTTGTGACATTCTAGCAATTAGTTTAAGTGTCCTAAATGATTATTTTGATAGTTCAACAAAATGATTTTCAAATCTGTCAAGCTAAATTTTTATCTTACTTCTTCACTTCAGCAAAACTGTTTTAAATTTCGATCTCGACAATTTCAATAATAATTTATGTACTATTTTCGCGGAATAATGACTTAAATAACGAAAGGCCGAGTGATACATATCATCGATCACTTAATTAATAATATATGTATTTCGAAACATTGAAATATGAAACTTATTTCGCGGGCAACTGAATCCTATATTTTTAATCGTCTATTCATATTAAAATTGGTCATGAACATCATTTTATTATTTGTGTGCTATTGTGTGATTTCAGAGTGAACTCACCGACTTTGTTTCGAGTTTTTCGATTATTAACGAAAAGGCACGAGTCGAAACATAAAACGGATAATTTCATGTGATGATACTTTTATTCTTCCGTCATAATGTAATAAAAATACGCGTCACGAATTGTGATTAATGTTGGGAGTGCCGTGATGTAATTAATCGATTTTCGCGAACGCGCGTTGTGTCATGAAGGATCTATGGAGAAGCGAGAGAAGAAAAAGCGTCTTAGACGCTGGAACATTCTAGGATCTCTCTGAATTATTTGCTATTTATTATTTCATCTGTTATTTTCTAAATCATTTATAATTATTTTACGTACGAACTACTTGTGTCTAATGATTCGAACACTGCTATAAATTGAATCTTGTATTTGTATTTTACAGATCAACATAGTCGGAAGGTAGTTATAACTCCGCTGTTGCGCATCATATCGGTGAGTGAAAAATTATTTGCTTTAAGTTGAAGTATAAATGAATCTGCAAAAGAATATTATAGAGAAATATCGCGTCTCACAAAACCGTTGCTATAAATTGGTGGACTAAGACAGATCAGAATTAATATTTAATTGTAGAACATGTGCAATAATTTGTCGATTATTATATATTTATTATATATTTATTATATTGATTATGTATACGAGAATGTACACAGAAAGCTCGTATAATAGGATTCATTATACATCGTTATTTATCGCCCAATTTGATGTTTTATTATACGATAGAATACTAATTAGTACGCAATACACGCTAGTCCGTAATTTATAGGAGAAATTTGCACGCATAAATATAAATAAGATAGGAAATTTCACAAATGAAATAAAAAAATAGTTTTTATCAAGTATTCTGTATATAGGGAAGATTTCTCAAAAGAAATCTCTTTTCTCCTTTATAAGTATTTTTTAAATATAATTGGACCTTTGCATCTCCTCTTGCATAGCCTTTCATTTAGTATACGAAGATATTTTTCAATATGCGTATGTCGCAAATAAAAATGAAAAGTATTCCATATATTATATATATATATATCTATATATATATATATATATATATATATAAATCGCATAATATATTTCAACTTATTTTATTAAAAAGACACTAATATTCAATACTATTTATTCCCATATAATTCGCTTTTTTATTACATTTCTAACTCACCCATTCATATATACTAATTATAATAATTATAATAATAACTTGATTGATGTTTGACAATTATAAGATGTGACAATTATAAGACGTGAAATCTAATAAATATTTTATGTACGATAGAATAATTTTTTGTATAGACCATTTTCATAGTTTATTTATTATACATTTCAATTATATAAAAATATTTGAAATAATATTTAGGATAATTTTTAATATAAAAAAATTTTCGATACCATATTGACACAACAATGATATATTTATATCAATGTAAAAATTTGTGAAAGCATATATTGCATTAAAAATTCACAACTGACTGATGCTGCAGGAGGAAAAGGATCTTCATTTATTTTGGATTTTACATCATTTCGCAAACATCGACTATAGTAAACTTCAAATGTTACGACGAGAAAAAACTGAAAGATTCTTTTAATTTATAAACTTGATTTATAATTTGATGCTTTTGTCATGTTATTGTTATTATCCAATGCTTTGTTTTTTGTATGAAACAATATCAATTGCAAATAATGCACTTTATATTGATTGATTCTATTCACAAATTTCGAAATTTACCCCCATCATAAAAGATATTTGACAAATTACAAAATATTTAAAATTGATTTAAAAATATTTCATTAAAGTACAATATTTCATAAATTTTATTTTTCATTATGTTTGAATATATTCGCTAGATTATATTTATTTAGATCTTTTACGTATCACATTTTATAATACATTCTAAATTTTAACATTTATTTCTTAAATATAATTTCGTAGAAAAATATAAATTTTTAATGTTTAAAAGCAATTTATCAACTATTTCTGTAACAATATGAATATAAAGAAAAATGGAAATATCGATTTATAAATGAAGAGCGAAAGAGAGAATGGATTACAAAAATAATCGATTCTTCAATTAAATTTTCATACATATAATTTCATGTATACATTGGAATAAAAATATGCGACATTGTCTTCTAGTTAATAAAGAATAAATCTAAAATAAGAGTAGAAATAGAATATAAAATTAATATCATACAGTAAATTTAGTCTATTATATGTGCATAATACGCGACTTGCAGAGCAACAATCGAATAATATATTAATGGCATATTCTGAAAATTAATTAAAATCAAAAATTCTAATATAAAAATATTGAGGCCGTACAAATTTCTGACAATGAGTTATATTATCATACGACTGGATTTTATTATCGTGCGATAATTCGCAATTAGCATACAAAACATCCAGCAAAAAACAAGTCTATAATGCAACGAAAAGCAAGTCTAGACACACATATATAAGTTGTCAAAGAAATGTCAGAAAAACAAGAAACTTGATTAGAAAGCTAAGACATTACAAAAATAGTATTTTAAAAAGCATATTGTATTATGAAAAATCTTTAATACATTAGAACAATATCTGACTAACGAAAAAAAAAGTCGCGAAAGGCTATTTCGTTTGAAGAAAGGAACGGACAGACAGGAGAGTCGTCTGAAAATAACACGTTTAAAAATATAACTCGTGGAAAAATACGTATCATAAAATTCACGATTTAGTAAAGTTACATAACTATTATAGATTCTCAGCAAGACCACAATGATAATTTATATCGCTGTAATTTAAATCGCAATAAATTAAATTTTCCATTTTATTTATTCTTCGAACATCAACGAAGATAAATAGATAAATGCAAATCACTAATTATGATTGATAGTACAGTACAATTACAACGTAAGAAGTAATAAGGAACGAGTGAGAAATAGAGACGGATAGATGAGACAAACAGGCTGAATTATTCGTCTATAGCGCGAACTAGGGTGCATACTCGTACTGGCTTCCCATACCTGACATGCAGAAAGGTACATCGTGGATGAACGCAAGGGATCCTGGAAATCGCGACATGCACTCGACGAGATAAAATCGTAATGAGCATTCGTGCCGTCCGTCCTGCCAGGTGACGTTTACGACGCCGCTTTTTCGCGTCGCGCCTCTCGAACGTGTCAGTTAAGCATTCAAATGCGCCCGTGTCGTTAAGTATTCAGCTCTCCAGCAGCCAGAGCGACGGATGCATCCCCAGTTAGATGCATTATACATTTGCCACGCCCTCGAGAGGTGCGCTCTCTCCGCGTTCGGGTGGCAATAATAATTACGTTGCCGACGCGATGATACGTCATTAATATGATCCATATGCGATTCAGATTTTTTTCTCGAAACGGGACGAATCACGTCCCTGTGATTGCTCTAATTCATTAATGTTGGAGCAATCAGATTTTATATTTGTTGAAAACATTCACGCTTCCCGATTTACGCTTCGCGAATTCTTAAGGAAGTTATTCTTCAGCTTAAAAAAATGGAGGAAAGTGATTTTTCTCACCTTAACATGAGTCATACCTTGGCATAGCTGTCCCCCTCCCCCTCTCTTAATCAAATCTTAATGAATAAATAATACAATAATGCGCTATTTATGTGTTTTCAAAATCTGCTAAAAAAAAATTTTTGCTATTATTTCGTTTAGCTAAAAAAAATATAATTTAAGGAGAACTGATTAAATTGTCAGTTAGCCCTCCTACATGTTAACAACAACCGATTTAGAAACTCAAATACAAGATTTAAGCCACATAGTTTCAATTTTTGCGCTGCATCCCTTAAGGCCTTTTCCTCTTGGAGCAAACAGTCATATTCAAGGAAATCCCTTAAAAACTGCAGCGCAAAAATCGAAATTGCTTGGAAATTGTAGCGCATAAATCACAGATATATTACATCACAGATATTTACATAATTACATAGCGTAATTTTGCAATTTTAAATGACTTAGTGATAAATATGATTGCTTCAAGAAGAAAGTCTCTTAAAAAAATTGCAGCGCAAAAATCAAAATTGCTTGGAATGTATAGAACATAAATCAGAGATAGAATGTGCATAGTTAGATAGTGTAATTTTGCAATTTTAAATGATTTAGGGACGAATGTTCGCTTCAAGAGGGAAGTGCCTTAAGGGATGCAGCGCAAAAAAAACTATGTGAATATGAAAGCGCATAAATATCGCATAAATTTTGTGTTGATTTTCCAAAACGGTTGTTATTAATACGTGGGAGGGCTGACTGACAGTTTACTCAGCCCTCTCACAAAAAATTTTTTTTTAGCTAAACGAAATAAGCGCAAAATTTCTTTTTGCGGAATTTGAGAGCGCATAAATAGCGCATTATTATATAATTTATTCATTAAGATTTGATTAAATAGGAGGGGGGAAAGGGGAGGCAACTAGGCAGACATCGAGAACACAAAGAATACAAAATGCCATCTTCTAAAAAATAAATAAAATTTAAACAGTAAAATTATAATTTATTATTAAATATATTTTCTTTATAATAAAAATAAATATTATTGAAAGAAATTTATAGTAATTATTTAAATTTAATTTAGATATTGATAATTCTGGTGGAAACATTATTAAACGTTTTCATTAATATAATGTTATATTTAAAGAGAATTGAGTAATTCATAAACTTTCATACTCTTACATGAAAATATGGTGAAATTTCATATTTTAATTCCAAAATATTCTTTGAACTCCATTTTTTATATCTATATAACTTCAAAATTCTTTTATTTTGTTCATAATTAAATTATTTAAAACCCTCCTTTTCTCTCATAAAAACCTTAACCTATTTTAGAAAATTATTTAAAGAAAATTATGCCAAAAAATCTGAAAAAATTCCGGAATGTCTACATATTAGTTACAAAGTTATTTTCGATATTTGATCAAATTCTTATATTATGTAAAAAGACTGGAGAATCTCTTTAACGAACTAACCTAATTTTCCTCGTGAACGTAATTTACGTTTTACGACTATGATCATCGTATTCGCAAAATGCCGTGTCAATAATCGCTAATCTTCGTGACGGAGTCTCGGTGTCTTTCAAAAGGATCTCGCTCGAGGATTCGATTCTGGTCGTTCGCGGGCCAGCGAGTACATCGCTGGTTGGAATACAGTGGGCATTCCCATTTTAGCGATGCTAACGAAATTCACTCGGCCGCAGCTGCGTCTCGTTTTGCCGGTCGAAATGAAAATTCCTACCGCTCGCGGTAGCGTGCTGACGTTTATGAATGGCATTTAAATGTCATTACCATTTCGGATATTTCTGCCTGATGCCGCGCCGGTGTACCGGGCGGCGCACTAACTCTCGCCGTTCACTCGCGTTACACCTTGCTTCGAATCAGGTTTCGCTCTCCGGCCAAGAGACTATTGAAATGCGGTGCAGCTGCTTTACAGTAAATCGCCGTTCCATCCTGCGCGCGTCAATTTCAACGCGAGCCGACACACGTCGAAACGGACGGCTCTGGTGTTGTACGTTCCACCTCGATATTGAATAAAAGGAAACGCATTTCGAGAGATTGCAGGCATTTCCGCACGAACGTCGGCTTGTTTTTCTGGGACGCGAACTGGATACTGGGTTATGTGAATAAGGTCGAGTTAATACACTCGTTATTATTTAGTAAAATAATTCCTGAGGAAAGATTATGTATAGATTATTATGTGTAGATAATAATTTTAAGTTGTAGATATATTTTTTAATGAAGACGATAATTGAAATTGACAATATAATTTAATCCTGCTGGTTTTTTTCAAATTTATTATACGATCATGTCGTTTGTATCAGTATAACTAAAAATCTCTAAAAATAAATTTCCATAGAAAAAAAAATCTTACAGTAACAGACGAAGTCATCGAGTACCAGGAAAAACTATTTTTTAATATAATATAATAATTTATATAATAATTTATATAATATAATTTATATAATAATTTATATAATATAATAATTTAATATAATATTAGTAAGAAAATAAATTATATTTTGCATCAAATTGATCCGAATAGATCAATAGGATTAACTTATATTTCCATTACTTTCCATTACTTTTCATATTTGGCTTATTCCGATTAATGTACAACTAATGTACTTAATAACTAGTTAAAATATTTTTTGTTTAATTACTTTGAAGATAAGGCGTTTCTTATAGATTTTTGGATAAAAACGATATCGCAAATTTATAGGTCGATTTTAAATAGAATCGTAAGACTCATAAAACGTGTTCTCGTAAAACTTGTAAGGACTTATGACTAGTATTCTAATTTTACGTGTATGTATTGTAAGATGTACGATTATTCGTAAATATCTATGATTTGTTGTAAATTTTATGGCCAGTAAGAAACTGTCTGTAAAAATATTGTGTAAAGTTTTTATTTTAAGCACTTAAAAATTTTTACAAATCTTACAGGAATATGTTACGAGTCTTATGATTCTGCTTAGAATTCAGACATTAATTTTACTAACCCGAAATAATTTAGATTTAATGTGCAAAAAATAATTTTTTTTGCAATATTTGACATTTTTTTGTAAAAAAAAGGTTAATAGTATCTTGAAATTCTAATCAGGATAACCTTGATTATCTTGGAAATCTAATTTGTTGGAATTTGCTGGCAGTATTATTTTCAGCATTCAAAATTCTATAAAAATACCTAGTTCAATCTGAAGTAATTTTTCACTATAAACATAGATAAAGCTATAGATTAAGCACATACATAGATATTTGTTAAATGAACTTTATCTACAAATTTAACCATCAGACAATGTCAGAAGGATGTTGCTATAAATAAAACTTCCATAAATAAAACGTTACAGCGAATACTATGCATGTATATGAATAAAAATTTATCACTTGGTCGCTCTAGTTTTGAAGAAAGAAATTTAATGGCGACTTTACGCTCACACTGTGAATGAAATCGTTTTTTTTTTTTTTTTTATCGAGATGTAACAAAGGAAACAGGAGTAAAAATCGCAATAAGTTCTATTCATGGGCGTGCGTCGCGCCATGAGGGGATTAAAACGTCGCGGAAAATTATCACCGCTTCACTCGCGCGCGCGATAAAGAACGACGTGCTTCCACCGTCTTGCTCGCTTAACATTAAGATCTTCCGATTCTCCCGCGCGTTATCGTAAATCCCGCGTCTCACTGGGGGCATATCGCTTTAAAGAATCGTCGGCATTCGTCGTGGCATCGGGACTCCGCCAAAATTGGAAGAGCGCGCCTCGGCTGAGGGGTCGAGACTTGCCTCCCATTCTTCTTTGTCAACCACCGCACGAGATTTATACCTCACTAAGGCGGTGCAGAACGAACGGGAAGCGGTCTCATTGAAGCGGGGAAAACCAAAGAAAGTGAAATTAATAGATTTGCGCGCCCCACCGGATTTTAGCAAACGCCGTGTTTTCAGGATTCGCAAGCTCGAAACGACTTACGATGGAATCGTTTCACCGAAAAGAGATCACCGCCTTTGTTTCTTAGCTGTTATTGGGCAGACAATCCCTCGTGCGCCATCTGGTTACGGATAGAGAGAAAAGAGAAACGCAACGAGTATTATATTGCAGTGCGAAAGTTGCTAACCAACGACATAGTGGCGGCAATGTTATTGGTTCTCTCGTCGTACTTCAAGTTGCGTTCCAAGTTGCGCGGTTTTTCCCGCCGTCTCGGATCTGTTACTTGTAAACCGGGGATGTGGTACGGACTAGTATCCCTAAAAATAAGAAGAGAGCCTGATCAATCTTGTTCTATTTTTGTTTGGCTTGATAAAAAATGACGGAATCAATCAGATGACTGAGCACGTGAAAAAAAGTGAAAAGCAGATATGTGAAATATAATTGTGTAAGTGCACGTATACACTGAGGGGAATGTTTAGTATTATTTTTTATTTCGTTAATATTTTTATTAATTAATAAAAATTTGGTTACTTTTTTATTTAAAAATTGTGTTATTCCAATTGAAATTTGATTATTCTAAGTAATTTTTGTTATTATACATTGTATTACATTTGATTTTCATAACTATCTTTACACAGAAATCTTTTGAATGCAGAAATTCTAGTTCTAGAATAATAATACAGCACAGTCGTCAAATGCTGCAAAAAATCCGAATGAACAAATTTTAAGGCTGAATTTTAAAAATTGCTTTTTAGTGAGCTTATAAAAAATTTTTGTTATCCTAATCAAATTTATTGTTCTAATCAAAATTTGATTACAATAATCAAATTTTGATGAGAACACAATTTCGCAATGAAAAAAAAGAAAGTATTTGTCAACAAAATAAATAGTTATACATATATATATATATATATATATATCAAACATTTTTTCGGTGCAGTGTACGTGTATATGCATGCAGCATGTGTATGTACATGTACGTCATTTTTAATCAAACTAAAAGATTGGCCAGATTCTTACTTCTAGGGACTCTAATGTGAACAGTAGATGGGCAACGTTACGAAAGACAAGATAACCTAAGATAAAAAGCCTTCGATCGAAAGACCGACGACGCAGGTATCCACAGGTAAACAGCGAGATATTACCACAACGCGACGGAAAAATATTATACGTAACGTCGGCTCGTATAAATATCCCATTACTCGCGTTATCCGCGTGTGGAGCAAGGCGCGCGATTTTTCATTTTAATCTTGAACGATGCGACGGATCCCTCAACGCGCCGTCGATGGAAAGGAATAATGGGAAGATTTACGAGTTATAGCGGCGCGAGGAGGTAGAAAGAAGCAGCACTGATATTAGCGCGGAAATTTTTCGAATTATCGCCCCTTTGCTCCCTTGACATTATTTTCAACAGACGGGCGAGATATAACTTGATAACGCACGTTGTAAGATTAGAGATGAAAATGACTGAAAAAAAAATTAAAGACTTTGAATAAAAAGCTCAGTAAAAACTAGTTTTTCAAATTCAGCTCTGAAATTTTTTACTCTGATATATTTTTTTGGAGCATTTGATGATTTTAACACTGTATTATTGTTCTATAATTAATTCAGTTTTTACATTCACTTAAAAGATTTCTGTGTAAAAAGAAATGTATATGAAAGTAATCAAAATACAATGAAGAAATGGCAGTGGCTATAAATACATATACTACCGTTTATAATTATTCGAACATTATTTTATACTATACTCCGATTTTAAAAGTTGAAAAAATGTTTCATACTGTTATTAACATAAATAATATTTTATTAGAATAACTGATACTGTTTTTGTCGTATATTGGTTGTAATCGTACATATTCTACATTTACATTAGTGACTATCAAACTATCTCCAACTATTCTCAAACGGATATTATATTGATTCAATAATTAAAATTTAGGATACGCACACAGAATCAATATATCTTACAAAATAATGTCAATTATGTAATAAAGTATTATCTATATTAACAATAGTATGGACCATTTTATTATTTAGCTTTCAAAGTTGGAATAAAATGTAAAATATCTATCTTTCAAATAATTATAAGTGTACTTAGATCATTGTTGATAAGGAATATCAATTCGTTAGGCAACAACGCAAGAATATTTCCTCTATTTTAAAATTATAAAGACAACGAAATATTAAGGAAAATAAATTTTATATCTTTCTATATTGTTAACATGAATTTCATATATTTTTCATTCTATATCATTTTGGTTAAAAAAACGGTCTTTTATCATAAAAAAACTTGTTTCTTACTTTATACTTTTCTCCGAATAAAAAAACTAGTTTTTTTCATTTTTATAAGATAAGCGAGAGGGAAGAGGACGCAGTTTCGTAACGGCGTCGCTCGCGAGAGAGCAACGGATTTTTCCCCGAATTACCGCCACCGCCGCGTGCTTCGCTTTCCCGACGAAACGCATGCAAATTTTCCGCCACTACACCACACCGCGCCGCGCCGAAGGGAGACCGAAGCGTGTCGCGCGGTGCGGCGCGAGCCATCGCGTCGGCGCGGACGGAGCGGACGCAGATTTACGGGAAGAAAATCGCACGAAATGGAGCGCGAATAAATCCAGCGTACTCGCGAAAGTACGCGGGAGAACGGCGTAGACGCGAAATCTCGTAAACCCTGTGCTTTCGAGGAATCCCAGAGTAGAGTATTCGTCGTATATACGAGACGCTCATGGCATTCGCGTACGAAGGCTACAAACCATGCTGTTTCTCGCCTCGAGGCGGACATTGCGGCATTCATCATCGTGTCGCGATGAAACCTTTCTCATCCCCGCACATTTCCTCGCTCCACTCGAACAAAGGAAGAAGCATGAGGATAACGGAGGAAGAAAAGTACCGGATGGTTGGGGCGCGTCGCGAGAACAAAATTCGCAAACGTCATTTCGTGGCCTCCGCGCGACGCGACGCGCGTACAAAGAAGCATATAGTGTACACGCGAGCGAGATAGCAGGAAAACAAGGGAAATCATCGTCGCGGAAGCGAAATGGGCGAGTGAATAATAGTGCCATTGATACTATTGATAGGGCACGGCGAACGACAATCGAGCCATGCCATGGCGGAAAGGGTAGACTCGACGTGTGTTATTCAATCCGCTGCGCCGCGCGACACGGATTTTAGCTTTTGTTTCATTAGCCGCCGTTTCGCGCCCGCAGTTCTCTCGCGGAACTCTCTCGTGAATCCGACGACCGACGTCGCGCTGCTACCACTGCACTCTGAAAGAATTTCCAGAGTGAGCAATATTATATTTCGGCACTTATATGTTCGCCGCGTACATATAACTCATAACGGGGGATGTAAATTAAAGCGCTACATTCTTGAATATTCTCGCGCGAATTTTCCGGTGCATGTTTCGGTCGGCGAAGCATACGGCCAATAAAAAATTATATAAAGCCACGAGGCGAGGATAAAACGGGGAACTCGAGAGAGTAACACTTTATACTGAGAACACAGCCCGAATAACATTAGTGTAGCCATAGTAGATGAGGGTGGATGCGGGCGGGAGAGGATGGGACAAGCGACCAAAGAAAATGGGAGACAGAGAAAGAGAGAGAGAGAGAGAGAGAGAGAGAGAGAGAGAGAAAATGGTAGTGCTGTATCAGAAACTACCCCATCGCGAAACCTCGACGAAGAAAACTTTCGAATGTACCCCTGAGGGGGAGGCGATCATGCGGTGAGAGACACAATGCGATCGATCGGACGACTTCCAGCGAGTTACTTCAGTTTACAGTTTTTTCTCACTTTTTTTCACGTTATTCCAACGTTGTTCGTTGGCAAGCAAGAGGACGACGAGGGAGATGTGCTCGTCACGTAGCGGGCGGAAACTTTCGTCATTCGTGACGGCGCCGGCGAAGGTCGAGTTTTCGCAGCGCAAAGAATGTCAGGGATGGGTACCAACTACCACCCTTCGAATGCACTAACGCACGTCCGACGTTCCGGATATTTCCGGAGTAGGGGGTGCATTGATCATAGTTTTTCATTCTTTCTTTTTTTCATTCTCATCATCCTTGGATAATATACAATAATTATTGGTGAAGTGATAATTTCAATATATTAAGCACAAATGATTGAAGAAAGTCATAGTTGATCAAGTTTGGATATCTAATAATATTTTTATGTAAATTTTTACAATTTCTGATTCAAATAAATCGCAGATTTTTTGTCTTTCTTGAAATACAATCTTAAATTGAAATTAAAATATATATTATCATGGATTAAATTAAAAAGCAAGTTAATGTCATTCATGCTAATAAACATTTTTAAAATATTGTAAATAATTTCATAATTCAATATATTATACACAGAAATGACGGGTGAATAGAAGTTTCGCTAAAGTAAAGTATCTAAAAATTTAGCTAAATACAGATATGAAAAAACTGTTGGATCAAAATAGTAATTGTGAAAGATTGATGAGACTATAAAAAATTTTAACATTTTAGCAATTTGAGCAACTAAAATATGTTTGCTCATTTTTAAATTAATTACGTAAACATACGTGCGAAAATGTGTTTCGATTAGAATGATATTACGGCGTACACAGAAAGAACAATTTTGCTGAAGTATCTAAAAATTTAATTAGATACAGATTTGAAAATAATTATATAGGACGCTCAAACTGCCATGTCAAAACTTTTTGCAGCATTTTGATCCAACAAAATTATTTTCAGATCCAGCTAATTTTTTAGGTGCTTCAATAAATTCGTTCTTTCACTATATTTCTTTAAAAGCACACATAAACGTTCAGATTCAAAAGTTGTGATATTAACACATTCATGTCGCAGGCTACTCCACTTTCAGATATTTATTTTTCTTTTCTTATGCACGTATGAACTTCGTCATCTGTTTCTTATTTTTTCTCAATGATTTAATTAACGATAGAATCACTACGAAAAAGAATTCGCTCATGGACGAGTTATCTGTGTTAAATAAACTGAGCAAACACTTGCAGTTTCCTTAACTCTCTTTTATTCAGTACGGAGAATTAAATATATAATTATACGAAATGCTCGTCTTAAAAGATGTTACAAGTTTAACGTTAATCAATCTGATTTAACGGAAAACTGTCATTTAATAAAACAGTAGATTTTAAACTTTAACTCGAGGGATATTTCTTCTCTCGAACAACTTCTCTAATCGTCCGTACCTAATATAGGAAAAGTTTCATGGATCATTGAGTACATCGCTTTCCGGCATTCTATTTTAACTAACCCCGCTCTCTGTTTTAACTAACAATTTCCGTTATATTAGAGATTTATACTTTATACCCGACGCGTTTCATTGGTCTTGGCTTCGCGTCTCATTAAGACGCATTTATTATTCCCTATGCAGTCGGAGGAAAACGTCGCGTTGCAAGGAGCATCGCGCGCGCGCACATAATTCAGACCGGAGCCGAGAGGAAAGCCGAGGAAGGGGCAAACGCCCGGGAATGGATTATCGAAGAAGCGAGATTTCCAAACGAGATTTAGAGTGTCAGCAAGGGGTTGAAGGAACCGGGCTGTGCGCGCCTGGAAAAGCTTCAACTCTCTCTCCTTCGCCAAGCGAAAATGACGGCGAGGTACATCGAAGGACGCGACGGGTCCTTTCAAGCCCGTAGCTGTCGCTGCCCGCCTGTAGTGAAGAAAACTTTTATCTGCTGGCGATGATTTATGTATGAACCGTGTTAAATTGTTTTGTTAGCAACTCGCGGAATTAGCATCGCTGAAGCGCTCGTTCTCTCAATTATGGTGCTTGGAACAACGGAAATTCCGCCGTCTCGTCGGGGTTTTCACTCCCCTATCGAACGGATCCACAAACGGTCATTAAATGTATCGCACAGCGGGAATATTAAAGCAATTGCGACGCGATAGCGTTCTAGTATAGAATTCTCAACTGTAATCTCGGTGTATCATGCGCTTTCACAATTGTATCGCAACGCACAGATTTACGAAGAGAGAAACTGAGTTTTCAACGAAGAAGCAATCTACGAGAAAATACGTTCTTTATACGATAAATAATAATTTTTAATGTAAATTAATATAATTCTTAGTACGATCGTTCATGTCCTTGCGCGTTTCTTTTCTTTGAAATACTAGAAGCACTTCGCTAAATAATAATCTTCATTCTTTTCCTTTTTTTTAATGCACAACTTTACATATATATTTTAAAGATGTTTAAGTATATGTAAAAATCACTTAATAATTTTTGTATATTTGTAAAAGTGATTAAAATTAAGATACGAATAATCCAAATCCGAAATGTAAAGGAAAATCGTTCAACTGAGGGTTGAGTTTCATTGGGAAACTTATTTGTTATTTGAACTAACTTGAAGTAAATAATTTCCAACGTCAAAAATTATTCTTCAATGCCAAATTATTCTTCAATGAGTTAGCTATCTTTGATTGTAACATAGATATTTATGGTTTATATCTATATTACACCAATAAAAAATTTATGAGATTTAACTCATTTCACGTGTCTCACACAATCCATTCAAATTTTTGTATTAATTTAACACAAGATGAATATATTATAAAGTAACACAGATATTATATAAAAAATTAATACAAAAACATTGATGTAATTTATAAGCAATCATATTTCTTCATTAAAATTAACATTTATAATAATCAATACGTTTCAATAAATTTAACATTTATAGTATGTCAAATTAACATATTTCATTCATGTATCTTAGAATTTACGTTTTCAAAATATTTTTGTCATTTGTTCATTTACTGATAAATTATATTATTTTAACACTAAGAAATGTGGAATATCAATTTAACATAAAATATTCAAATAATACAATCACATTATATTTAATTAACTCTCATATATTAAAAAATTTTAACAAGAACTTGAGTGGATCATTTCTAACATAAATATAAAATTTTTTACCATGTATTACACATAGTATATATGTTATATTATTTTTTTAATCATCGCCATAAAAGTAGCTACTCCTTATTCGATTTTGCAATCGATCCTTCGTGATCTCGTGCGCATTGATAATGTTTTCGTCAAGAATTATTCATCAGCGACGTTCCGCCGCTCAAATGGGGTAAACGGAACGCCGTTGCAAGGAGGAAAATGCCAGGATAAAAAGAGAAGAGAAAGAGATAAAATTTACAAGCGAATTTGTGTGTACGAGTACGAGACGCGTGCTCCGCCGAAGACAGCCGTTAACCAAGAGAAGCTTCAATGGCGAGGAAATAAGAGATTCTCGGGTGTCGGTCGAAATCCGTCGAGATTATTGACAAAGAAGGAAAACTTTCGTGCCTGTGAAAAGAAGGACGAGCTTCGGCGCGCGATTATCCAAGAAAATCCCTACGATTTTCAGTTTTATCATACTCCCCGCAAACCAGACCTTTTATTTCCGCGCCATTACGACAGTCAAGTTATGCTTCTCGGTTCGTCTAAATTGATGAAAATAAGATTGTTACGATGGATATAAAAACTGTCGTGTCTCGACGGTTCTCGAGTTTGAAATCTCCAGACGTGACACTGGCTTTTCTCACAAAGTCATAAAGACTCTAAATATATAACAGTTAATATAATTCTCTCTTTCTCGTATTTAATATCATGTAGAATGCGCATATAAAATCGCACATAAAATTCGAGATGTGAGCGTGACGTAATTCGCAAGATTAAACGTCTATCTTTATGCACTGAAGATACACAACAGATGTTCTGACATTCCTACCTGCTTCTTCGCCAGTACGATGACTAGTAAACGTTGAAAAAGACTCGGAATAAATCTGACAAATAAAATTACTCTTTGTGCCGGTCAGCAATTCGTTGTGCGCGTGAAACAGCTTGAATGAAAAATCACCGCGAATACAAAAGCGTAAGCCAAGACAGGAGTGAGAAAGAAAGAAAAAGCCAGAGACCGTGTGTGCGGTCGAGGTCACCACGATGTCGTCGAGATTATTGACGAAGGCGAAAAGTTCGCACACGACTATGGTACGGCTTGACGGTGAAAAGTTTTCATCGGCATCGATAAGGTCGCACAGCTGTGATCTGCCAAACGTTAAGAAGAGTCGAGAAAGAGACAGACAGACAGACAGACAAACAGAGAGAGAGAGAGAGAGAGAGAGAGAGAGAGAGAGAGAGAGAGAGAGATGAAAGAGAGATGAAAGAAGGAGAAACAAGATGAGAAGCAGCGATTCCTGTAATTTAGAGTTCCGCCGTACTTTCGAGGACCGTGGCACTTCTGACTGCACCTGAGTTCCACCGCGTTCGTGTCCGCGCGCGCGAGCGAACGTCTAAGAAATCCATTAGGGGCCATTTATTTCCCACTGCTCCGTGCCACTCCAACTGCGATAGCAAATCGAAGAGCTGGAAGAGTACGGGAGAGGGAGCGCGAAGGAAAGAGAATAAAAAAAAAAGAAGGGAAAGATGGAAGAACGAAAGGGAAGGACGTCGAAGGGGGTAAAATAAATGTATAAACGAGATTCCTGGAGTGCCTGCGTGTGCGCTTCGATTCTAAGGACAATCCTAGGATGACAACGAGGACTACGATGACGACGAGAACGACGAAGACGACGGGCGCCGCGTTGATGGGAGAGTAAAGAATGCCCCAGGGTAGGTCGAGCGCGCTAGGATCCCGTGCCAGGGTGACGACCGACGCCGACCGTTAGGGGATGAGAGGAATTCAGAGCAGCGAACGAAGAGAATAAGAACGATTATTCAAAACTGCTAACTGAATAGACAACAAGTCATACAAAATTCGACAGATACTTTCAGCTGTCCGCACGCTGCTATTTTCTTTTGTTTTCTTCCTCGCAAGGCGCGTTTGCTCGCTTTGATTGCGCGCTCAACACCGCCGCTTTTCATGGCGAATCATGGTACACAAAGCCAGATTAAAGACAAAGAAAGCGTTCGATGTCGGAGAGTTGGATGCGAGCTACACGATTTAAATTCCGGAAATTAAGACGAAATGATTGATGAAATCGCATGATTAGATAAATTATAATCAAACTATTTTTTATAGATAAATAAATAATTATTTTTCTAATTGATCCCAATTCAATAATATTCTTTGATTTTTTTTCCTTTTAACTTCATACGTCGATTTAATCTTTAAATGGAGTGGCCATAATTTTCTTTAAAACCTTGTTTAGGGAAAGGAAGATAAAAAAAGAACTGCCCAGATGCCCAAAAAACTTTCATAGTTCATTATTTTTACATTCTTTTATCTCATAAAGATGGAACTAATGTAAATATAATTATAACATGATATATGTTAGTAAAAAGTATCACTATAAAATTAAATTTTTTTAGGGTGTTTTGAGCACTTCACCTACTAACTTGCGTATCTTTAAACCATCTTATTTAGAGATTAATCTCGATTCGTTAGAATACTATGATATTTACAAGAAGAAAACCGCTATTATATTTTATTGACTTAAAATAAATGGAATAAAACATGGAAATAGCAACTTGCGTAAAAATTACATTCATTTTGTCTAAAATTTTAATAATGCGTTTTGTACAAGCATATAAATCAATAATGTCCGTCACATTCCCGAGCTTCATATATCTTCTCGGCAACCAGGAAAGTCCCTTCGTTTATTTTTCATCGTACGTACTCCTTGCGCTAAGAAAATTAAAGCTGACAACAGAAAGAAATATTCGAGATAAATGAGGCGCGCAGTGATATAATTCGGGGGTAAGATTTCTCCTCGAAAAAAGATCCGTTGGATTCTGAAATCTCGAGAAGAAAAGCTCTGATGACAGGAAAATGAGAAACGGTCAGCCATTATTATGACGCCCTGCGAATCCGATAGATTATTAGCACAAAGTTACTTGAGCGCACGTAAAGCCCACTGAGAATTCCATAGCGGAAACATCAGAAAACGCATTAGCGGCTTGCGCTTCCTAATAACCCTTTGTATCCTGCTGTTTCCTCTCCGATATTCATGATCTGTTGCGCGCCGACTTATCCGTTCGAGCGTTATGGCCTTTCCATACATTTATAACTGAATCGATTTGAAACGATGCTCTGGAATAAATCTTTTAGTCAACGATTAAGATACAAGATAACAACAATTAAGAATTCTGTACACACAGAAAATATTTGTGAAGTTTACGCTTTGAAGTCAAAAGCGAAAAAAAATCCAATAAATAACGTACAAATAACGTTTAGTAGCATTTATAAGTAAAGACTTTTGAAATGTAACAATTAAATAATGATGTAATGGCAAATGTAAAATACAAACGATTTTTAGACGTGAACAAATCTTCAAATAATAAATTTATTCGGATGTACAACATAATATTTGCAAATAAGCGAAAAAAAAAATATATTCGGCCAAAGCGAGTTTTTGTGTCTATAATATTTTTGTGTGAATTTTACAATTTCCAGGTCACGCAAATTACATGTCGATTATTTATCGGTCTTGAAACACAGCCCTAAATCAAAGTTGGAAAATGCAATCACAAATTAAATTGATAAGCAATTTAATAATAACTAATGCTTGAGCATCTTTAACAGTAAACTGCATCTTAAATAAAGAGTTTATAAATATTTAAAGAGTTTATAATATTTTCAATTAGTGCTGACAGAAAACTAGTATTTATGACTATAATCTTATGTAAAATGATTATAGCTAGGAGCTCCATTTTTATAATTATTAATGTTATTACTAATATAATGTTAATAATAATAATCATATACGTGTAATTCTCTCAAATATTTTAAAAAATTTTACTATAAATTATGATAATTTTAAATATATTAATGTAGTAAAATATTAAGATATAAATGATAAATAAAATAAACATTTTTATTTAATAAATGTAATTACAGTCATAGTGAATATATGTTCATAGTGAATTATTCTCTTAAATTCATTTACTATTCATATGGTAATAATAATCCAAAAATATGTTAAGGAAAAACTGAAGATTTTCAGCAGTGTGTGTGACTATTATTAATAATACAATGACCATATTTGCATAATTAAAACAACTATAAATATATAGTTATTCTAAATTCTAAAAAATGATCATAAATTATAATTAAATTATGGTAATTGCAATTATTTTTTTCTCTCATATGTATGAAAGGTGGCAAAAGATAAACGTGCGACATGTGAGTAACTCGACTCGTAATTGTATTTCTCACAATCGCGAAAAGAACGCTTTTCTTTACGTCCTTCATAGAAAATAGAGTTAGCTATTCCCTTGTAAAATCCCAGGCGGAATCTAAGAAAAAATTAAAGCGTAGCGACTCGCGTTCTCCATGGAAATCTGCTGCGCGGCGTGTTTGCATCACCGAAAATTAATCTCGACGAATTATGGCCCTAATTTAATCGCGTCGTCTTCCGTGACACGCGTACGCCATGAGCGCGGGAGCGTCCATTTACGCCCAAGTCGCTAACGAGCGTGCCTTTCTCGAGGGCGAGAATAATTTGACAAATTAGTGGCCGGGAGGATCGATGAACAATATTCGCGTCGCGTGTTTGAAGCGACGCGAAGGCTCGCACGTATAATAGCTGTGCCGGAAACCGTTCTCCATGGAATAAGTGCTTTCTGCCGTCCGACAGACAGCAGGGGCGGCTTTGTGCCCACAAAATCCCGGTTCGACCCTTGACACTCGAGAGAAAGGGGGGCGACTCCCGGGCCGATAGGCCAAGTTTATGAATACAACTTCGCATGGAGGAAAACGATGAATGAAATCCTTCTGAAAGCAAAACCACAGTTGAGAGCGCAATTGCGCGACCATCGATCCATTTTCCAGAGATTAAATTCTTATTTAGAACGGAAAAAAAACGTCATCTTTATTTATTCTTTTATATTATATGCAAAAATAATAAATCATATTTCGAGTGATGATGTAAAATTGTTTATTTTTCGCAAAAAGTTTCTCTACAATGTTGTTTTAAAATGCTAATAGCATCATTATTTAATCAACGATCAATTTAATTGTGATTATTATTTCAGCTTTAGTTTATGATTGTGTTTCAAGTCTGACAATAAACGACGCTCAGTTTCTATAACTGAAAAATGTATTTATAATTTACATATAAAAATATCAGGTACCAAAATCTAGTCTTGACTGCTTTTCCTACCTATCTAATTTATTTATATAATGGTCTAAATTAACTCATTATTTTAAAGTAGGAATAAAATTGTAAAAATTGTAAAACGCACGACAGTGTTTTTCAGTTATTTTTCTCTTTCTTTTTATTCCATTTTAAAATCCATTTTATATTAGGTACTTTATCTTAAGGATGTTTTGGCTGAATAATATACCGGCTAAAAATATTAACCAAAAATTCAACTATAAAAAAAAGTCAATATTAACCAACAAATTTTACAAATTTTTGTTATAAATATATTCTGAAACTAGCCGTAAAAAAAATGAAATAAATAATTAAATTTGGCTTTTATAATGACTTTATATAACAAAATGATTATATTTTTTGTTAACAGTTTCAGATAAATAACTTTTAAATGAATAAATAAATCTAAGTAAACTTTTGCATGAATATTTATTAATTTTATTAGTCTATACATATAGACATAAAAATTTTTATTTAATTCGTCATCATGATCTTAAATTTACAAATAATTATTATAAAACAAGATTTTACTGAATTAAGATTTTTTTACTAACAAAAAAATTAAATAAATTTTAAACCAATAAGCAAATTATGCTCGAATTTTACACAAATATTCAGACGTAATATTAAAACAATTTATGAAATTCTTATATTTTTAACGTGTAACGTGTTACGACGAAATTCGCGTTCTCCAATTATTATTAGCACATCAGCAGATTGGCCAGCAGCACTTCGCGCTGTCATTCTATGAGATCGAGAGGGTTAAAAGCTTCCCTGATTTTCGGCTGATCTCACGGGAAACTTTCAACGATCGATGGAACGAACTCTTAGCGAATTGCCTGACAGCTTAACCTCGTGATGCCTGAATCTCTTGTGCCTGTGATGAAAAGATCTCGGAGATTCAGCTTACGTATAGCACAAAAGAAATACAATATGACATCACAAAATTGATCAGATAAAAATTCTAAAAAATGTTTTAATTCAATAATCGGATATATCCTTCTCTCAATTTATCCCATTTCGCTTTTTCGGATTTCAAATATCTGTTGAAATATACCAATATACTGTATATATTCAAAAAATTCCAATAAAGCTCATAAAAACCGACATAGATGAACATGTGTAGAAAGTATATTATGCGAAATTAAATACGCACGTTTCGACTTTCGATCTTGTTTGGAGCTTCTTCAATATCAGGAGAAACGGTAATGCCTCAGCTAATAATATACTAATAATATACTAACAAGTTAGCCAAATAATGTCATTCTAAAAATCATTTTAAAAAAATTCAATAAATCATTAAAATTGTCAAATTGAATAATTACAAAATATTATAACTAGAGAAACATCGTAAATCTAATCTCATCATAGTCGAAAATTAAAAGTAGTAATATAATAACGATGAGAGATGATAAAACAGAGCGCAAATAGGAGCAATGTGCAATAATATATTTTGAGCTTTGTATATATGTATTTACTTACTCCGTAAGCATTCCGCAAAAAATCCGCAAGGAATTAAAATTTATTCTAGGAAAAAATTAACGATTTTGATTGAAAAAAATTAATTAATGAATTATTTATTCTTCTTGAATTGAATTAAAAAATTTCTTTGTTGATATGATCCCAATAAAATTAAATTTGAAGGATTTAATAAAAATTTTAATTTATGCCAAGAAAACTTGACAGTGAAATTTTGTCTGAGTCAAAAAAAATCCATTGTGCTCACGAAGAATTAAACTACCGCCTTGGCGCAGTATAAACTTCTAGTATTTAAAGACATGTCCAAAGATTAAAATGTATTATCTACGTGAGAAGAACTCGAGCTTGCCCAAATAAAACAGCTCCGAATAAACGGATAAGCAAATAAATTGCGATCGATGGGAAAAGCGGAGGGAGAGAGAGAGAGAGATGAAAAAAGGGCAATCACGCGATTGATGAACGATTTGCGGGCAGCATTAAGCGACGGGCTAAAAAATTGAAGTAACGTTTAGCGAGCGTCGACGGTCGGATTAGCCGCTGATCCGATTAAACCGGGTAACCGTCGATCGATGCTGTTTACAAACAGTACGACGACGACGGCTACGGCAGCTTCTACTCGTAGCTGCTCTCGAGACGATCGTCGAGGGTGCGCGCCCTAATCGATCTTTTTCAAATTACATGAATGTTTTAAAGACTAGCTCTGACTTGTGATTTTTGTGCTGTTATCGTGCGAGTGAAGGATAAAGGAAAAAACGAGAGAGAGAGAGAGAGAGAGA
>Ga0157364_1001041_pt1 | contig 22396 bp, 15 predicted proteins | sample AttsexASBM2_FD_111476 | JGI IMG/M metagenome (GOLD analysis project Ga0157364, IMG submission 111476) | Fungus gardens microbial communities from leaf cutter ant in Ribeirão Preto, State of São Paulo, Brazil - Atta sexdens ASBM2 | ecosystem: Host-associated > Fungi > Mycelium > Unclassified ...
AGGAAATTGATAGATGGTGCATGTAGAGTTTTCTAGTGGAAAATATAAGTGGATGGATCGGTCTGCCATTGCACTTGGCTATTCACATGTGTTACGATTGAATCACGACTCAGCGCGCAGCACGTGGAATGAGATGTCTGGTTGAGGAGAATGTTAGAGTAGGTCAGGTTAGTAATGTTGGCTGTGGTAATGAGCACGGGCCAATGGTAGCGAATGATAGAAAAATATGAGAGAGTATGCACGTGGAATGGTGGTAGTAGCATAAACCAACCGTGTTCCATAGTCTGGCACCTGTATATCTCACTTTCCGAACACCAGATTGCGAGATCTCGTGCCAATATGTCATATAGCTCAATTCGATTCATCTATGATATGCTTTTGGTCCCACCCTAACCACCTTCGACGATGGTCGCCCTTTCTTATGGACATCAACATAACCTCTCACTTCTACTTACACCCCACATCACATTACATCAACAAAATTATCAAGCATATCAAACAGACTACTTATATTCATAGAAAACAACAAGTTTGATGACTGTCATATGTTGAAGTCCAAACCCTGAGTGTAGATGTCTTCTAAAACCCCACAAGTAATTTGTTGTCCACAGTGAACTTACATGTATTGAAACTTCCAGAGTACTCTATTTTTCATGATAGTTTACTCTTATCTAAAGCCCAAACCCCAGCAGTGTTTTACCACAGATCAACTTGATCAAAACGTCTGCCTAGCTACTGGAGACAATGATCTCACTTAACATTTAAGAACTAATAGATACTCTGTAATCTTCAGTCTGATAATTGATCATTCCTGATACTAAAACTCCAGTATTAACAGCAACATACTTTGTTCTCTATCAGTACTTACTACCTTGGACTCTGTTCTTACTTTTTGAAATTAAGACCAAGCAACAAGTAAACAGTGCAGTATATAAGCTGAAGCCAAGATTATTTACAAAGTTCATAATCTCATATTTTTCAGATAAGTTTCCACACTTGATTCAAACTCTGTCCAAACTTCATGGACTTTTGCTCTAAGTATAAACTGTACCTGATAGTAGTACTAAACTCCTAAGTTTACTATTGTCTCTATTAGACATATAAACTAGTATATATAGTCAGTAGTCTACAAAGATGATTCACTAGAATATAGGCCCACCTCAGTCTCATGAAGATAGTATGAACAACTAAGATGTAGCCACTGATTATAAGGATCTTCTTATATGTAGCATTTAATACTATATAGTTCATTATTATACCAGATATTGGCATGTCATGAAATTCAGCCAGCAAATACAATGCAAACATATTATGTGGGTATAGACCTAGAAGAGAAAAATATAAAAAAGAAAATGATAGATGAGAAGATAAAAATAAAAACAAAACTTGCTAGCAATGCCCTACCAGTAGTTACACCTCTCCAATACTCCCCCAGGTATGGTAACCACTAGAAATCTATTTTGCTTTTTAGTTATCTTTTTCTCTCTACAGACTTAAGTCCAAAGTAAAGGACTATGTAGCATCATGTAAGAGAGCTTTCATGAGAAGATCAGCCACATTATTCTCACTTGGTATATATACTGGCTTGAACTCCCCTGTCTCTGCTTTCTCCTTAATGAAATAATAGTAAACATCAATGTACTTTGTTCTCTTATGCCCCAGGTATGTTTTTGTCATGTTAATTGACCCATTGTTGTCTATAAAGATGGTGACTAGGCATTTTTGTGGTAGAGATACTTCATCAAAGAAAGACAATAGCCATATAATCTGTTGTACTACTCTTAAGACAGCTATATATTCTACTTCAGTAGTCAATATCACAACTGTTTCTTGTCTTTTCATAGCCCATGATACAGGGTCTCCTCTAGCATAGAAGGTATATTTCTCAGTAGATCTCCAAGTATCTTTATTATTTACAAAATCTGAATCAATAAAATCTACTAGTTAAAGGCTTGCTCTTTGATAATATGTGATACTATAGCCCAGAGTTCCTTTCATATATACTAATATGTGCTTCATTACTTCCCAATATATCCAGCTAGGATTTGATGTAAACTGTGATAACAAGTTAATTGCAAAGGATAGGTTGGGTTGGGTATCTACCTATAACCACATTAGTGACTATAAGGTCTCTTAATAAGAGACTTTCTTCATTTCTGCAATCTTCTCCTCACTAGTCAGTGAATTATTTATTAATAGAAATATCCTGACTGGTAGTGAGGTTAATCTGGGCTTGTAAGACATTATACTGAACTTCTCCAGCATTCTCTCTATATATGCTTTCTGGAAAATCTATATCCTCTCTACTACTGTTTCTACTCTTATGCCCAGCATATAATCCACTTCTAGTATAACCTTTACTTCAAAATACTCCTCCCAGTTCTTTCTTTGCTCTAGTTGTTTTATCTTCCTCTAATGAGCCACTCATGATATCATTTGTATATATATATGCTATTATAAATTTTCTATCTATAGTATATCATGTTTGAATTATGAACTTTGCTTGAGATTGATGGTACTCTAGTTCTTTGTAGGTTTGACTCAGCATTTTAAACCAGTTATGTTCTCTCTGTATTATGTTATAGAGAGTTTTACAGAGCTTCCAAACCTTCTCTATTCCTTCTCCCTCTGTGAAACCATTTAGCTGCTTTATATACACATTAAAATCAATGTTACTGTTCAAATAAGCAGCTACAAAGTCCAACTGCCACAAGTAAAGTCCCTTAGAAGCAACAATTACTAGCAGAAGCCAAAAAGACTCAAGTTAGGTAGTAGCAGTATATATATTCTTGAAGTTGACTTCTTGTACTTAGGTAAACCCTTATATAACAATCCAAGTCTTTCTTTTATGCAATAGTTCCACCTCATCAAATTTCAGAGCAAAAACCTACTTTGAGCCTATAACTTGTATACTCCTTTTGTCCTTATTATCTCAATCTCCTTTATCATTGAACCAAACCATATCTCTGACTCCAGCATTACCTGATGGTATGTCTAGAGTATACATATACTACCAACTATAGTTATAAAAGCACCAGAGGTCTAAGCCTCTATCTTCCATGCTAAATATTCTCTTGATTCAACAAGTCTTCTAGATGGCTTTGGCTCATGCCTTGTTCTCCTAGTCATCACTGGCAATCTGTCCTCTACCACTTTAGCACTCACATTTCCAACTACTTCTATCTTAGCCTCATCCACCACTAAACCTTCAATTTCATCCTCTGATACCATCATCATACCACTGCTTTGATCATTAACCTTGTCCATTCTATTGGTACTTACCACTACTATCTAGCTAGTTTGTCTCCTATCTTTATTATTACACTGTCTAGTTACTTGCACTTCTGCCAACCTCTTAGTCATCACATATACTAGTATTGGGTCATTATCATCATTCCATTCCACATATATAGCACTTATTGTAAAATTCATAGTACCTTTCTTGAAAATCCCATTTCTGATATTATAGACTGATTTTGTAGCACAGTTCAGAAGCTTGTAGCTTCTATACCCAAAGTACTCAACTAAAGTGAGTTTTGTCACCTTTGGTTCCAATTTGAATGTTCTAAGCTTAGCTGGTATTTTTATATAGGCAGTAGATCTAAAAGAGCAAAAGTGTGATATAACTTGATGTCTACCAAACCACATTGCTGCTAAGACCATGTCTGGATGACATCTTGAAAGTATGATATTCCACAAGTAAACTATAGTTTATACTACTTTAGGCCAAAACTTTGTTGGTAGGCCAGATTCAACAAGCATTGTCTATACTATATCCAAAATAGTTCTCATACTCCTTTTAGCTACTTCATTCTATTCATATGCATACACTGTTGTGAACTCAATGATAAATCTTCTCTCTCAGCAAAGATTCTCCCATAGATAATTATTCCATTCTCATTCATAATTTAATCTAACTTGTATCAACTTCTACCCTATCTATCTCTCACTCTCTATAATAAATGCCTTTAAGACTTTAAACATGTTCTCTGCTGTCTTCTCTGCTAGGAACTCTACTACCTAGAATGATAAAGCTCTATCCATCCAGAGTATAAAATAGCATGATTCACCAGCTGATATGACTGGTGATAGATTCCAGAGGTCAACATGAATATATTCTAGAACCTTAATCTTATAAATAATCTCCTCATTGTACAAAAGATTGTATATCTTCCCAAAGATGCAATTCTCACAGATACTCTCCACAGTATGAGCTCCAACAATGTTAAGTTCATCAACCAACCTCTTCTTCACAATGTTTCTAATTGCATCAACTTCTATATGGCCAAAATGGCAATACTAGACATATATCTGGGCAGGCTTCCATAAGAAATTTGCCAGGAAAACCTGTAGTGTCTTGAAGACATTGACAAGATAAAGCTTATTTCTCTAGACTCTTTTGATAGCCATATCCCCCTTAGAAAACTGGGCAGTCACCATATTAAGCCCAAAAACAACATCAAGTTCTTGAGAATAAATTCTTAGAATTGAAATCAAGTTTTAATGAAGTCCTAGTATATGTAAAACATTCTGTAAGATAAGATCCACTTCCCATTTGTCTATATTCTAGCTATTTCATATCCAGCTATCCCAAAGTTTATTTTCTTCCCTATAGTCTTACTAAGAATTGGTTCTGTAAAAAACTGTGTAATCCACAAACTCATTCTATCTCACAAAGCAGTGGTCTGTTGTCTCTGAATCAATAACAGTACTGATATCTTCTCTATAGTCTCAGTCTCTCTATACAGATGCTATCAGTATAACAACATCTCTCCCTTGCTTACTCTTTGCCTTCTGATTAACTGACTTCCCACTTATGATAGCTTTAAATGATTTAGGCTGCTGGTTCTAAGAGAGTTAATTATGCTAGTTTTGAGAATTCTGGGACTATTGTTGATAGTACTGTCACTGATACCCAAAGTTTGATAGGAATTAATCTTGCTTTCCCCTTTCCAACCAGTAGTAGTTCTCAATTGAGTGCCCTGGTCATTGACAGTTGGAGTTTGTGCATATAATTTGATATGGACTACTTGTCTGGAGAGCAGTTGGTGAGTTCCCTAGATTACCTTGTCTATCACAGTTACTAATTCAAGACTAGTATGTATTTATATTTATTTGTACTATTGTATCAACAGAGAAAGTAGTAGTATATAGCATGGCCACAATTGGGTCCTATAAGGCTGGTAATAAACTGAGGATAATAGAGCAAAAGGAAGTATCTTTCACATTTCTACCAAAAGTATTTATGTTCTGTTATAAGATATAGAAAATGTCACAAACTTCATTCAGCTTGTATCTCCACAACTAGTAGACTGATTTTCACAAACTAAGTTGTGCTATAAAGCCCTAAATGAAGGCTATCTGCATATATGTGGGATGTACAAAAGTAACAACAAACAACTGAGATATCAGGTCATCAGTAACTGTAAAATCTTTGTTTGCTAATATCTCATAAATGACTAGACAGATTTGCACGCTCAAACTTGCATTGGAAAGTGCTTATCAAACTGTTTACAATGATATATGGTATATTACATAGCAATAAGTATTCATAGAGATACAAGTATATCAATATAGTGATATAATTAGTTACCTTTTAAAATTAGCCTGACAGCTGCTATGACAGATAACAGCTTCCATCAGGTATGAGTTTTGATCATGTGATGGAAACAGCTTGCATACAGAATATCACTCTTTTGTATATATACTTCTATGTCTGAAGATAAGACCTCAGACTTAATAACATCAATTTACATCAATCTTTATTCTTTATTATCTGTATTGATCTTAATCATCATTGTCATTATTATTAAACTTCTGAATCACTCCTAAACCTCTGAGAGTGCACCCAAGATTCAGATATCACAAATAAGTGAGTAGTTCATTTTGTGATAGAGAAAAGTAAAGTAATTTAGAAAGTTGACACCATTTCAAAAGCATAGGTTTCTGAGTTGTTTCTTAGCATGTAAGAGAGCTAACTCTGAGGTTTTGTCATATAGATTAGTTAATGATTTCCATAACTCACCAACTGTTCCAGCTATATTTACACCAGATCCAACAAGATTTTGGATATTGTAGAGTAGTAAGCCTTTTGCCTAAGTATTTCTCACCTTCTACTCTCTAGTAGAAGGGTAATTTAAGTCCGAAGGGATATCAGTCTAAAGAGGTGGTATGCTAGTAGAAGTAGTCATCTCAGATCTAAAAGATAATTTAACTATAGTTAATAGGTCTATAATATTACTATCTAAGTATTTCATTGCTCCTTGAACTTTTGCTGTAATAATTACTATTGTTTTAAAGAAAATCTAGTTTGTACCATCAAATTTGTCATTTTCAGAGAATATTGTTGGCCTATTTGAGATGCTTGACATTGTGAGTTAAGCCTTCTAATGTCAATGTTGATATGACATAGTATAGTTATGTAAATATTGATGTTAGAGTGAGGTTAAGTCAATGCCAGAAGAAATAATAATATTAGATTCAGAATAATGTAAATTAATTTTATAAGCTAGGGCCCATAACCTATTGAATGTACAAACTCAGTCTCATAAAGATAGTATGAACAACTGAGGTTTTATTTGTACCTATTAGAAATATAAACTAGTATATATAGTTAGTAGTCTACAAAGATGATCCACTAGAATATAGGCTCATCTCAGGTATATATCAGAATTAAAGATGGTGGACTCTATTTATTTTATTTTCATTTTATTTTCATATTTTGAACTTAGGGTTGAAGTTAATATAATATTACACATGACTGTCACATGACACATAACACAGTCACAAGTCACAATCACATAATCACATGTCATAAAAGAGTATAGAAGGTTTTAGAATGATGATATTATACCTGTTAGAATCAAAAACAGTAGACTTGTTCTGTTTCAGTTCTAGTTTCTTATTTAAAAGACTTTTCTATTTTTTTACTTGAATTTTCCTATCTCTTTTCTTTTTTTTTCTTTTTCTTACTTTGAACTTAAAAGGAACAGTACAATATGATAGAGTGTAACAACTATTATTAACAAGTAATACTAGTCACAGTCATAGTTATAGTGTCATGTAATATGGAAGAGTGATGATATACATTATAAAGACTATAATAACTTTATTTACATAGACTTATAATATTTAGGGTAGGCTAGATATATATATGTACAGACTATACATGAGAGGTATATAAAGTAGACATATCTATACTAAGAACCTTACTGAGTTCTTTTTTGCTAAATAATACAAGTTTCTTCTTTTGACCAAAATAATACTATATATTAATAGTATGTAGTACACATGTTCTTTAGAGTAGGCTAGATTTAGTATAGTATAGACCATTAGCCAAGTGTATATAAGATAGATACTCTGTAACTGGAACTCTATCAAGTTCTCTTATATTAAAATCCAATACAAGGTTTTAACAATATTGTTAGACATAGTTCACATCTTGTTATCTGAGATCTAGAAAGAGCATCTCAAATGTCCAGAACTAAGTAATTTGCATTATCTGAGAATGTGAAAGTCAAAGTGGAACAACCTTTGGCTTTAACTTATATGCTACACTTCTACAAGTTGCACTGGTTATATATTTTGGATTGGAAACTGAGAACTTATAAAGTGAAAGACTATCAGAGGATAGTAAGATGTGTCATTGCTAATACTAGAAGGAGAGTACTAGTTTTAGTCAATTTTTAGAGTGACTACTACAGTATAAGCTACTAGATCATATACTAGTTAGTATATCTAAGGTAGCTATCTGGAATGTAACTGCTAAGTAAGTTACTCTGATTACTTGTGATTCTTAGATATCAAGAAAAGGATATTTATGAAGTTATTTTGGACTAGCAAGAATATCTGAAGTAAAATAGACAGTTCTAATCTATACTAAAAGAGATTTGGGAGCATAGATGAGATTTGATGGTTATCCATGGGTAGGAATAGATGAGGCCAGAATATAGAATATGACAAGTGTGCTTTCTATAAGACTAATATATTATAGCTATATTATATAATATAATCTATTTCAGGATCTTTTATAATCTTGTCTATATCATGTGACTATGATATGTGACATCACATCACACTCTGTTATTTAAGTCCAAAGTAAAATTGAAAACTAAAAATAAAATAATAAAAAATAGAAAAATAAAAATAAAAGAGAAATAAAATAAAATAAAACTAAGTCTATTGTTTATAACTCTAATATAAGATACTAGCAAAGTCAACAAACAAATGAATAGCTAGTTAATTTTCTGAGTAGAATTTAAATAACCAAATCTTCATACTGTAAGAAACAAAAACAATAGACTTCAATTTATTTTATTTTCTTTCTCATTTTTATTTTTCTATTTTTAGTACTCTAGGGTTAGAGTTAGAGTAATTGATCATATTAGTCATATCAGATGATGTAGTCACAACATTGATCATGGGACTAAAGAAGAAAGTAAAAGGTTCTGGAAGAAGTAACATTATACAACATGTATACCACATGTTGACCTCATGCCTTATACATGGTCATTTAGGGTAGGGTGCATAGTAGTTAGTATAGACCATTTGAATAGGTATATAAGATAGACTACTTTGTAAAGAGCTCTCTATCGAGTTCTCTTGGATTTACTCTAATACAAGAGTTTGATCTTTTACCTCATCCTAAAGGTTTAAGGTTATAACACATACTTGTGATGAATTACACTTAGATATTAAAGTAAAAGTATACTTATATATTAAGTAACATAAAAGAACTTAAAAGAGTTCCTAATATAAGGTAGTTTACTATATCCTAAGTCTTAATTACAAACAATAATATCTCATATTTTCTATAACTTGAACATATATTAGAGTTTGTTTTATCTTTGATTATATTTACTATGTCTTGTATTTGTATCAGATAATGAATATGTCTAAAAGAAGAAACTATTTATAGAAAAATTTCAAAAGATATTAAAAGAGCATAGGAATATTATTCAACACCTATAGATATGAATTCAGAGTAATCTTGGCTTCAGTAAATGAGTTACACTTCTACATGTTATAACAGTTATATTTTGAAAGATAGTTGTAACAGAAAATAAACCAACTTAAATACTAGTACTAAGTTTATCTGAGGATTAGAGAAGATAGATAACTACTCTAGGTATACTAAAGTTCTCAGAAATCAAGTCTGGAGCTCCATGGAGATTATAAGAAGCTATGTAATCAGTAATAGAGTAATTTGACATGAATGTTAGAAATAGACCAGCCACTGAACCAGTTATGCTAAAAGTGCACTATGTCAAGCTTAGCTTTGACATCTGGCTAGTACTATATATATACTTTATACTATACTCCTGACAATGGAACAAAACTAAGTCAATTTGTACTAGAAGTAGTATGTAGATAAGAAGAATAATATCCACTTTTACAAATGTGGAGTGGAACTTAGGTAATCATTATCCATGATAGAGTTGGATGTATCAGATACACTTGGATAGTATGTAATAACTTGCCATATATATTATTAGTCAGTATCTTATATAGTAATAGAGGCTTCTTCATGTTTTTCTTGTGCTTTTCTTATTTTCTTCTTAAGAATGTCTTTTTCTTTCTTTATGGTTAATAGTATATATAGTTGTAGATGCAGTTATTTATTTTTACACTTTACTAATTAATCATTTTCTTCTCTCTATTATATATTTATTTAGACATATCTAATCTATTTGACTTTCATTACAGATAATGTTTATTTAACATCTGTTCTGCTCAAAATATTTGTCAAAGTAGATATTGTTAGGAGACTACTGTTATAATTTAAAGCCTTAAGTTAAGATGAAAGACATACTCTTATATTGAGTAACATAAGAGAACTCAATAAAGTTTCTAGTATAAGATAGTCTATCTTATATACTTCAGACCATTAGTTTGTATACTAACAGTGGTCAAGCAAAAAAGAGGTTATATGTTATAATTGATACCTCATGCTCTACAGATGGTTATTGTATAAACAGCATATATTGGGGTTGTTTCATAACTCTGACTCATTTATACTACATCTTATCTTTTTCTTATTATATAATCAGTCAGTACCTCATGTAGAGACCTTTTTATGTTTTCCTCATATTATGTCTGCTTTTTAATATATTGTATTCTTATACTTTACCAATTAATTATTCTTCCATTCTCTACTTAGATCTTGCCTAAGTTGCAATCTGAGCCAAGCTTAAGATTATAACATTATACTTGGGTACAGCAAGAACCATGCAACACTAGCCCTTAATTGTATACTAAAGAATTTAAAGGAGATATTATGAGCATCAGAAATCAATAAAAGATATATAGAAACTGATTAGAACATATAAAACTCTTAAGAGAGCTCTATCAAGATTGCAGAAAGTAGACTTAGTTTCTTTTTATTTTCTTTTTCATTTTTATTTTCTTTTGATTTATTTCCCATTGTTTTTTATTTTTAGAACTCTAGGGTTAGGGTTAGAAGTGATTGGTCATGCTGTCACATCTGCCACATCTGATGGTATGATCCCAATATTGATCACAGAACTTAAGAGAAAGAAATAGAAGGTTCTAGAACAAAGTGATGTTATACAACATGAACACCACATGCTGACCTTATGCTTTACATATGGTCATTTAGGGTAGGGTGCATAGTACTTAGCACAGACCATCTGTAGGAGTATATAAAGTAGACTATTTTGTAAAAGAGCACTCTATCAAGTTCTCTTGTGTTACTCTAATACAAGAGTTGTACTTTTATCCAACTCAAAGGATCTAAGTTCATAACAAGCTCTTATGAATGTAAAAGAATGAAGTAAGAAAGGATATTAAAAGGAATATACAAGTATCATCTGTTCACAAATACATTTCTTAGCTAATATACTTCTAAACAGTGAATCTTACACTGTGTAACAAGCTCCTTTGGAAAATCTGGTAAATAGATTACAAAGCTTCTTAAGAGCCTCCAACAACATTATCTATTCCAGATGATGTACCTTGAAGGCACCTCTTAAGTCAAATCTTACAACTGATACTTATCTTACTAGCCTTTTTCAGACTGCTAGAACTCTCTAAAATTCATCCAAAAGTGATGGCAGGTACTAACATTACTCACTCAACAAAATAGAAGTTAAAACTGTTCTTGAGTAGGAGTATTTAGATAAAAGTTCTCTCTCTTACTCCCCTCTACTTATGGCTTATATATTAGTCTAAAAATATAAGAAATGAAACTAAAGAATGAAGCTTGCTAAGATTTCACAAGCACATTGTTACCATCAATCCCTTATATCTAACACATTACTACAGTATGGACTATAGGGTCAAGAGTTGTTTCTTCTGTGATGCAATGATCAGCTATACCATAGTTGTCTTAGTTAGTGCCTTATATAGTAGATATTGTTTTCTTATCTTCTTCTCATGTTTGATAACATTACTTATATATGTTTGCCACATGATATTCTCATTGTCAATAGGTATATATAGTTGTAGATATGGTCTTGTATCCTTATGCTTTACCAATTGACTCATTTCTACTTCTTTACTCAAGTCTTTGCCTAAGGTTGTAACACATATAGCAATTTCTTCATCTATAACCTAATATCAATCTGATAATTGATCTTTGCTTGCAAGCTCATTCCATGCTCTCTGTTTCTGTTTCCATAACTGCTTTTTCCTATTCCTTCATTTTAGACTCTGTTGACTTCTGATCTGATAGATATATATCTTATTCAACTAGCTGAACATGTGTAACTTAGTAAAACTCTCTTGTAAACACTTGCAATTTATAGCTAGTCATTTGTGAGTGGTATTTCTTGTCTCTGAAGATCTCTTCTACTCAAGATCTAGTTTGATTAATGGCTACCATACTGTTTCTTGACTGCTGCTGCTTGAGAGAATCTGAAGCATTATCTAGGAGTGTAATATCTTCTTGCTAATGTCTTTCAAGAGGTTTTATATGCTCAAAACTTTAGGAGATTATATATTTTCATGAAAGAACCTTTTCTGATATAGCAACAGAAGAATATGGAAGGTTTCAGAACAATAATGTCATATTATATATCAATAGTATGTAATATATATACTTTTTAAGATAGGCTAGATTTAGTATAGTATAGACTAATAGCCTGGTATATATAAGGTAGATAATTTGTACTTAGGAGCTCTATTGAGTTCTCTTATGCCAATCTGATACAAAGTTTCTTTATTGACTTAGCTCTGAGTCTTCAGTCATAACAGTAGATCAGTTATAGTATGTGTACAGACTACAGTCTGTAGTATATAAGATAGATTAGTTTGTACTTGAAACTCTATTAAGTTTTCTTATGTTACATAATACAAGAGTCCTTTACTCAAGAACTTAAGTTATAATAATCTAGCACAAACATATTTGTAGTTTTTTCCTAAAAGTTTGCTTCTAGACCAAATATCTGTTACTTAATTAGATATTAGTATCCCTTGTAATACCAGCAGCTTCCTAAGATCTTCTCAACCTCCCATTCTTCTTTTCTATCAATGATGATATAATTTAGAGGAGAGCTTGAATATCTTCTAGAGACTAGATCTTTAGAAGCAGAAGTAAGATTAACTACATGAAATACTAGATATAATTTTTAGGGTATAAAGAGAAAGCTTTAGACAATGCAACATGGGTTCTACTCAGTTTTCTACCATATAAGGTTTAAAACAGTAATGTAAGAACTTTGCAGAGAGGCATGTGGTATAAATATCCAAAGAGTCTAGAAATACTCTGCTACTAGGATTGAACACTAGAACAGGGTTATAGTACTAGTTATATTTTGTCATAGTATCTTGAGATTTGTAGATAGCAGACTTTATCTACTTTGTGAATTTCAAGATACTTTCTAGCTTAGACTCTTTTAATAAGGTTTAAACTGTTATTTGAAACTTAGAGTTGGGATTAGCATGACATTATTTATGATATGGGGTCACAAATCTGTCACATGTCACAGTCACACAATTACATATTACAGAAAAATATAAAAAGTTCTAAAACAATGATATTATACTATATGTCAATAGTATGTAGTATATATGTCCTTTAAAGTAAGCTAGGTTTAGTATAATATAGACTATTAACCAAGTGTATATAAGATAGACACTTTATACTTGGAACTCCTTTGAATTTTTTTTTGTTAATCCAATTCTTCTGACTTAATTCTAAGTTTTAAGTTATAATACTGTTAAGTGCAGTTCATACCAGGGGTAGAAGTTTGTAAGATAAACTCAGAGATGTGCAGACTTGTGAAACAATCTTAGTTTCAGCTTATGTGCTGTGTTGTTTGTCTTTTTTGTGGTCACAATTTCTAATAAAAGAAAGGAGTTTGAAATAAAATGAGTACTAATTTGTGTGTCACCATTGAACACTGGAGATTGAGTTCAATAGAAGTTATCTTCATTAATTATCAGACTAGAGAATTACAGTGTAACTACTAGTCTTATATACAGGTGCATACTATAGAAGATGTTTAAGGTTTCAGTGGTATAGTCCCTATTGTCCTAAGTAGAGGTTTTAGTGTTAAGACACTGATAGAAGTATAACTCTGCTATGGAAAACTGAGTTGGATAGGAGTATCTCCATTATGGAAGATAAAATCTCCAGATTATTACATTACTACCATGTAGGTGTATTGCAAGGAAGATGGGCTTTTAGATTAGATATTGACAAAAAGTATTACTATGGGAATATGTTTTCTAAACAGGTGAACTTGGCATATGACAAATACCACTGAACTCTAATATTTTAATATAGTTTTATTTTCTTATGAATTTTATTTCTTTTCTTTTAATTTTAGTTCTTTTTAGTTTTATTTTATTTAGCAATGGAAAATCATCTATAACACATGAATATATTATATAAAGTAACATCATAGATCTAGAAATAAGTAGAAGGTTCTAGTATGATAATATCAGAGAACATAGTTATAGCATATTTGCCTTGTAGTTAAGATATGGTAAACTCATAAAGGTCATATATTGTAGGATATAAACCAGCATATTATTATAACTTAAGCTTAAAGGGTTAGAGTGAAAGATGAACATTATATTAGATTAACACAAGAGAACTTGATAGAGTTCCAGTTATAGTATGTTTATCTTATATATATATACTTGGTTAATAGTCTATATTATACTAAACCTAGCCTACCCTAAAAACATGTGGTATGATATCATTGCTCTGAAATCCTCTACAATGTTCTATATGACAGATGTGTGACAGTTTGTGATATTATGCTAACCTTCTATTCTAAGTTTAAAAAATAAGAAAATAAATAGAAAAGAAAATAGAAATAAGAAAAGAAATAAAGATACATTAAGTCCACTGTCTTTAAATCTGACACATATATTAGTATAAATGGTGTATGTTGTAATAGGAGGTTCTTTATTGAGTTCCTCTTGTAAATTCTAATATAAGAGTAATAAAGATATACTAATTCTATATAAGTCTGTATATCTTTACTATTACTGGTATTGGTTACTATAACACAAATCTTATTTGTAAAAGATATCTAGTATTGAGAAGGAATAGTAGTTGTTACATCAAGGAGTATGCATAGTTATTATACTAAAACTCTACTAATAGAAGAAGATCATATTAGTTACTTTAGTATTTATTGATAAAAATCCAAAAGTACTAATCTAGTTCTTAGTTTATCTGCTCTGTCTAACTATCTAACTAAGAGTACTACATATCAAAGTTGAAGATAATAAACTTTAATATTTTTATTTCTTTTATCATTTTTATATTTATTTTATATTTATTTCCTTATCCTTAGAGATTAAGAATAGGATAAGCATGATATAATGTCACACATCTATCACATATCATATGTTATATAAAACATCATAGAAGATTCTAGAACAATGATATTATACTATATATTCTTTAAGATAGGCTAGGTTTTGTATAGCATAAACCATCAGCTAAGTATATATAAAATAGACATTCTGTACTTGGAACTCTATTGAGTTCTCTTGTGTTAACACAATATAAGGTTTATCTTTCACTCTAATTCTTTGAATCTAAGTTATAACAAGGAAAGCTTAGTTATCTATTTTATACCAAAGTCCACTAGTACTTAGTAAACATATTATCTTTTGTAAACATGTTAGATAGTTCTTTTGTAGTAAAAGATTCATGCTGCAGTATCCCTTTGTAACCTGTTTATATAGGAGAATAGTAGTAGTTCTTTAAGTACTATCTAGAGTAGAATGTTCTTTTTAGGACAAAATTATTTACATTTTCCTTAAGACAGTAGTTGGTAGTATAAATAGTTAGTAGACAGTGTGAGGTAGAACAGAAAGAGGGCCTACTAATATCTACCAAGATAAATTCCAGTTCAGATTACAAGTTAGAAAGGGAAACTAACACTGGCTCTATCTTATCTCTTTATACATTCTTATCTTCCACACCACCACCACTATTATTATCTATTAACTTTCTACCTTTTTATACTAACATGAGTCAATATGACTCAAATCATTATGAAAAAATAATCTAGCAACAATAGAAGTAGCTTGCAGTAATATAAGTATAACTTCAAGTGTTGTTGGTAGTAGTAGCAGTGGGAGAAGCAGTAGTAGTAGAGATCTCCTGACCCAACACTGGGTCAAACATAGAAGTGACAAAGCTACAAAAATTTGATAGAACAGTAAGCAAGGTTTCAGGTTTTCTGACAGCATATATACTATATATTAGAATAAGGGTAAGAAAGGCAACAATAGAGGAGCAGATTCAATGGATGTTATCATATGTGTAAGAAGGGTTGTCTAATATTTGGAAGGAAACATTTTAGAAGATTTAGAGGCAGAAACACTGGAATATGTAATAGTAGGGAAGTTTTGGTAGATTTAAAGAAAGAATTTGGTAGAGAAGGAGAAGGTAGGAGATTCCTCAACAGCAGGTACTAGCAGGGCCTGCTCTAATGAAGGGAGTGGAGAGAATGAATACAGTCATGATAAATTTATGATAATAGCAGAGATAATATTTGTGCCTTGGTATGATTCATACATTATGGACATAAATAGAGAAAGAAACTATTATAACTGTGAGGGTTTTGAACATATCACAACATATTGTAGAAAGCAGAGAAATCAGAGAAGAATAGGATAGGAAAGGAGGGTGAATTATAAAAACAATAGAAATACTAGTAATTTAAATAGGGAGGAGAATCTAATAGTCCTTAATTAAGTTCTAACTATAATAGGTTTGTAATGCTCTCTAGAGTGATAGGAGATACATCCTGTTGTAAATTAAACAATGGGGACATACTAAGAGAAGTGACAGTGAAAATTAGGCTAGACAGAATTGATACTTAGAAAGGAGTAATAATAGAAGCATTGTTGGATAGAAGACAGCATTCACAATACTAGAAGGGTTGTTTGAACTAACTGTAATATTCTTTACACTTACAAATTATCTAGTAACATTTCAAACAATAATAAATGAGATTCTTTGGGACTTAATTAATACTGGAGAAGTAGTAAATTTCATAGATGACATTATAGTGGGAACAAAAGAAGAGGAAGGATACAATGAGGTAGTAGAGGAAGTAGTAAAGCAGTTGGCAGAGAATAACTTGTATGTAAAACCAGAAAGATACAAGTAGAAGATTAGAAAAGTAGGACTTTTGAGAATAGTGATAAGATCAAAGGGAATTAAGATAGAAGAAGAAAAGATGAAGGGAATATTGGAATGGCCAACTCCAAAAGGAATTAAATATATACAGAAGTTCTTAGAACTATCCAATTATTATTAGTGGTTTATTAAGAATTTTGCAGTGATAGCCAGACTATTACATGATTTGGTAAGAAAGAATCAGAAGTGGGATTAGACAGAAAAGCAAGAAGTAGTATTCAGGAAGTTGAAGAAGAGATTTACAAAAGAACTAGTATTAGCAGCACTAGACTTAAATTAAAAAAACAAGAATAGAAGTTGATACATTATACTATGCAAAAGAAGGGGTTTTATCTATGAAGTATAAAGATAGATAACAAAGGCCTGTAGCTTTCCTCTCAAAATTTCTAAATGAGACAGAAAGAAACTATGAGATTTATGACAAGGAGATGTTAACAGTGATAAGAGAGTTAGAAAATTGAAGACATCTGTTAGAGAGTACTAAGTTTAAGTTTTAGATCTAAACAGATTATAAGAATTTAGAATATTTCATGAAGGTATAAAAATTGAACATAAGACAAGCCCATTGAGCACTCTATTTGTCAAGATTCAATTTTACCTCAAATTATATACCAGGGATAAAGATGGAAAAGGCAGATAAACTGAGTAGATGACTAGATTGGAAAGTAAGAGTAGAAAAAAACAATAAAAACTAGACATTAATTAAAGAACAATGGATTTGTAGTTTAGCAGAAGTAGTAATAAAAGAACCTGAGATAGATATATTAGTTAAAGTATTGTAAGAAGACAAATAGCAGATAGAGAGGGAATTAGTATTGAATGAAGGAAAAGTATATGTATCAAAGAATAAGGAGTTGAGGGTAGAGATAATCTGGTTATATTATGATGTGCCAGTAACAGGACATGAAGAGAGATAGAAGACAACAGAGTTGGTAACATGAAAATACTGGTGACCAGGAGTAACAAAAGATATAGGAAAATATATAGATGGTTGTGATTTGTGTTAAAGAATGAAGAATAAGACAGAGGTACTAGCAGAGAAGTTAAAGTTGAGTGAGGTACTAGAAAAGCTATGGATACACCTAATAGTGGACTTTATCACTAAGTTACCATTAGTAGCAGGGAAAGACATGATTTTGGTAGTATATGATAGATTGTCCAAGATAATATATTATTTAGAAATAGCATATGGAAGTTACATGAATTGCTAGAAAGCATGGTTTTGGATAAGAGACCACAGTTTGTAGCAGAACTAACAAAGAAGCTGAACAAAATTTTGGGAATTGAGATGAAACTATCAATATTGTTCTATCCACAAATAGATAGTCAAACAGAAAGAATGAACTAGAAACTAGAATAATACTTATAGTTCTTTGCAGATCCTAGGCAAAAAGATTGGTCAGAATAACTAGCAACAGCAGAGTTTACAGTCAACAACAAGACATACTCAGCAACTAAGATGTCTCCATTTATAGCAAACTATGATAGAGAATTAAGGATAGAAGCAGATATTAAAAAGAAAGAAAAAGTAGAGAAGACAATAGAATTTGTAGAAAGAATGAAAAAGGTTCAAGAAGAAGTAGGAACAGTATTGAGAAAAGCACAGGAGGAAATGAAAAGACAAGCAAATAAGAAAAGAAGAGAAACCAAAGAGTGGAAGAGGAGAGATAAAGTAATGTTGAGTATAAAAGATTTGGTATTCAAGAAAAGATTAGCAAAGAAGTTAGTGGACTATACATTGGTTCATATATCACTGACAAAGTAGTTTCTACTAATACAGTCAAGTTACAACTGCTACCTTCAATGAGAATTCATCCAGCTGTAAATGTTAGCCAAATAATATAATACAAAGAACAAGTGGAGGAGCAGAAAGTAAAAGTAGAGAGAGTTAAGGAGTAGGAAGTGGAAAAGATATTAAATAAAAGAAAAGTAAGGGGAGTAGTAAAATACTTGGTACAATAAAAGAGGTTTATAGCAGAATATAATATATAGGAAAGAGAGAAAGATTTAGAAAATGCAAAGGAAGTAGGAGCAGAATTTGAAAGAAGGTTGAATGCAGAAGTGAGATGACAAGAGAAGTTGGACTTAGTGGAAAAATAAGATTTTAAAAGAAGAGAGTTATTAGAAAAGTATATTGTAAAGATATTATATAAATAGAATGATAAAAAGTTTAAAGAAGAGTACTTGAGAAAGTTGAAGAATAACTGGTAAAAATAGAAGTTAGTTTCTTTAGAGAAGAAACCTTGAAAGAGAGGTAATGTTAGAATTGAAGATAGTGGACTCTTTTCATTTTTATTTCATTTCTTACTTTTATTTTCTTTTCCATTTATTTTTCTATTTTAGACTTAGAGTTAGATGTCAGTATAACATTATATATGACAGCTAACGGCCACCCTACAAAGGACATTCCTAAATCTACTCCAGTCTCTATCAACAAAGCTCCTCCTCCTCCTCCTTTGCTGGCTAAAACCAAGAAGGAGATTAATGTCATCTCCAAATATTTCCACAAGAGGCCTATGACTAACAATAGCAAAGGATCTACCAACCAACAAAAATCCAAATCTTATGCTCAGGTTTCCAAGACAAAGATCAACACATCTGAAGTCCTGAAAATTAAGGAAACATTTCTGGCTCTAAATGCTAAAGAAATCAACCAGGTTAACAACATCGTAAACGGTCAAAGTAAACCCAAACCTCGAATTAGAATGACTACCAAATGTCCGTCTAGGAAAAACATTATTATTCCCATGAGCAGCGATAATGCATCATCATTCATGAGAAACTCATCTCTTAATGTCGCTAACATTAACAGGGAATTATGAAATGCTAGGACTAACATTTTAGTCAACTACATTAAGTCAGATAACACTGGAATTATCATTACTACCAACAAGGTTGCTCAACAGTCCGATCTGGCCATCATCGATCATTACGTCAAAAATTCTAATGATATTAATTCTCTTCAAGTTGAGGATCCTAGACTCCCAAAATCCAAGTCATACCTCAAGGTTATTGGCATCCCATACTATCCTCATGCAGATTCTTGAGAGAAACTTTCATCATCAGATATTGAAAATGTCTTAAAACAAAACCACATCTTCGATAACATCTTCCTTGCATCCAGACCAAGGATTATCAAAGTCTCCCCCAAATCAGACATGGCTATTGTCTGGATCGACATTTGGGACGTTCAAAGTGGACGGAATGCAAAACTACTTATTAACCAATGCTTCAATGTAGATAATTATATCGCCACTGTCAGAGGAGCCACCATGAACCCTGGTGTTCCTCAATGCAAAAACTGTGGGAGGTGGGGCCACTCTACTTTTTCATGCCGTATCCAAGGTGCCAAATGTGTCAAATGTAATGGGCCTCATAAGTCTGAACACCATCGAGAATTTAGATGGTGTTGCAAAGCTAACACAAAGACTAACCCCCCTAGGTTAGAAACCAAGAAGGGTGAACCCTGCCCTCATTCATTCAAGTGCTCCAACTGCAAAGGGGATCACCAGGCTGATTCAAATTCATGTCCCTTTTGGAAATATCGATTCAATAGGGAATGGCATATCAAAAAGTATGAAGAGATTCGTGAAAACAGATCTCAAGCCCTCTGCTCCCATGTGAACGGCTCCAACCCACAATGATTGTGCAAAACCTGAAAATTTTTTTGCAAAATGTTCACAAGAGTTCAATCGTCCTAAATACTATACTCGAAACTCTATTTCATTTCAACATTATTCTAATCCAAGAACCCTCTTGGTCCGAAATAAGAAAAATCCCAAGCTCTTCAAACTGTGATGGAGATCCTCTTATGGGAACTTGTCATCATCCCAACTGGATTTCATTTGCAAGACTTCCTTCTAATGGTATCGACTCTCCTAGAGTCATTTCGTATGTAAACATCTATCTTAAACCTTTTTGTTTTCTCTTTCGAAAGGATCTTTTTGATCATCGAGATATTAATCTTATTTCTTTCATTTGTAATGATACTTGGCATTATATTTTGAACATCTATTCAGATTTGTCTCACTCGGCTTTAAAGTATCTTAAGGATACTGAAGTCAATATTAATCAAGTTCTTTTGATGACAGGGGATTTTAACGTAAGAGATAACTTATGGGACCCTCTTTTTCCACACCACTCTTCAATCAGTGACAATCTTATGATGATAGTGGACTCATTTGACTTAGCATTATCATCTCCCATTAACCCTGACCCTACTAGATTTTCCAACACGGTCGGAGAGTCTAACTTGGTCATTGACTTAATATTCCTTAGATGTGGTTCCAGTGAACTAGATCGACATTCCATTCACCCCGACTCTTGACTATCCTCTGATCATGCACCCTTGACAGTCGACATCCCTATTTGTGAAGAAATCAGACAGCCAACTAAACTCGTTATTACTCCTGGAAGTGACCAAGAAAAGGAGTTCTTCAAAGATGTCTTTGCGAATTTCACCCTCCTCGACACCTCAAATATCGATAATGTTGAAAGGCTCAACACCATAGTCAACCAACTGGGATTGATTATCAATCAAGCATGGACAAAACATGCTAAAAGATCAAAAGTGTCGAAACATTCAAAACAATGGTGGACTAACTCATGTAGCAGTGCTCTAAACAACTATAGGATGTTTAGGTGTCAAGAATTCTGGAAGACTTTCAAGTCAACCACCAGAGAAGCCAAAAGGTCATTCTTCGATAGCAAAATCAAAGAAATTGCAAACAAGAGCCGAGGTCCTTGGGAGCTTATGAACTGGGTCAAGAAAAGAAAACTCCCAGCAACTGAAGCAATTAAGTATAACAGCTCACCTTGCCTCTCCCCTAATAGTCTGTGGACTGCCCTCCATAACTCCTTCAACACAGCACTTCATCGTCAAGTCAATGTCGACATTCTAAACAAAATCGAGCACAAGCCACGTCAAATCTGGAACCCGTTTTCCAAATTCAAATTCAGATCTGCCATTCAAAAATGCATAGACACTTCTGCCCCTGGTCCTGACAGAATGTCATGGCGTCACTGGAAGATTATCATCAAAAACGATGAATGTCTTTCGAAGATCATCAATGTTGCTAACACTTGCATCAACTTAGGATTTTGGCCAGAGTACTTCAAAGTGTCAACCACTGTAATCATTCCTAAACCAAACAAGCTGTCATATGACAATCCTAAGGCATTTCGTCCGATCGTCCTTCTAAACACTCTCGGTAAATTGATTGAAAAAGCAATTGCTGAGAGAATCCAATTTATTGTCGCCTCCAACAATTTTCTTCACCTGAGCCAACTTGGTGGACTTAAATTCAAATCCACTTCGGATGCTGGTATTGCTCTCACACACATCATTCGATCAGGCTGGTCAAAAGGAAGAACTACAAGTACCCTCGCATTCGACATTTCACAATTCTTCCCATCACTGAATCATTGTCTTCTCGTCCTTATACTAGAGAAAACAGGGCTTGATCCCAAAGTCACAAGCTTCTTCGCTAACTACCTCATTCAAAGAAGCACAAGTTACATCTGGAATGACCTCTCTTCACCACCCTTTGAAGTCAATGTTGGGGTTGGTCAAGGTTCTGCTTTATCGCCTATTCTTTCTACTCTTTATCTTTCTCCGCTTCTATATATTATAGAAAATCAACTCAAAAATTTAAAGCTTCCAGTTTCCATCCTCTCTTTCATTGACAATGGACTTTTCATTGCCCAGAATAAATCTCTTACTGTTTCCAACTCTCATTTATTCTGTAGTTATAACGTTCTTTC
>Ga0157364_1001042_pt1 | contig 22384 bp, 14 predicted proteins | sample AttsexASBM2_FD_111476 | JGI IMG/M metagenome (GOLD analysis project Ga0157364, IMG submission 111476) | Fungus gardens microbial communities from leaf cutter ant in Ribeirão Preto, State of São Paulo, Brazil - Atta sexdens ASBM2 | ecosystem: Host-associated > Fungi > Mycelium > Unclassified ...
GAAGAAGTCAGTATCAAGCTCATCTTATAAGGGTAAGACATTGGTTGCCAAATATGTTTATAAGCATGTCAACCAAAAGACTTCAAGTTATTACTCATTGTATACGGCATCAGGTAAGTGGGTTGGTTATATTAACGTAGATGCAGCTTCAAAGAAGGTCACAAAGAAGGCAACGTTGAAGAAGACTAATAAGTACAATGCTTGGAAGTCGTTTAAGTTCAATGCTAAAAAGATGACTGCAAAGTCATTGGCAGGCAAGCAGATTGTCGCACGTTATGAATACGATCGTTATGATGGTACAACATACTATTCAATCTATAACACTAAGGGCCAATGGCTTGGATATGTGAATGCGAAGGCGTTTAAGTAAAATAAGTGATGCCTTTTTTTCATCACACTCATAATTAGTTCATTTAAATATTTTCGTCTAAAACGTTACGTTTCTCCCAAGAGACGTAACGTTTTTTTAGTATAGTGATATTTAAGAAGTTAGTAGTGAAGGAGCAGTTTTTGAAAATGGAGGTATGTTAAATTGAAAAAGACATTGATACTTATTGGAATGGGGATAATCACGGGTACTGCCGCTGTACCGCAACTGGTGGAAGCGGACTCGGTTGTTTCTAATTCTACGACGAAGGTTAACTACAAATTTAAAGTGTCAACAACTAATAAAAATGCAGCTATGTACACTTTGGGCAGTAACCCGACGAAAAAAATAGTTTATAAGGCGGTTCATTATGCAACGAACTATCCGGCAACTGTCTTTTGGGCTAAAGAGGAGTTGCAAATAAAAAAGGCAGCTGGCACGCAAACTTACTACCATATATTTAGATTATCGGATGGTAAAGATTTTGGTTATATTTATTCAGGATATTTGGGCGCGCAACGAGTAACGAACAAGAAGTCCGTGGCAACAAAACCGGTTTTTTCGAGAAAAGTTGGTAATCAAGGCTTGCTATATACACAAAATGGCACAGATAAATATACGGTTTTAACTTCTTCAGGTAAGCTTGCAAATTATAATGACTATATGTTTGATGGGTACCCAGGAACCATTAGTAACGGGTCCGCGTGGCAGGCTACGTCAAAAGCTTTAACCTCAGAAGGTAGTTCTATAACGCAATTTGCAAACTATAATAAAATTAATACCGCTGAAAAACGGTCATATTTCTTTACAAAAAACTTAGGAAATGCGAAAACGGGATGGATTAATACTGCTAACTTGACAACGAATACGGTGGTTGGTGAAATTACCAATTTATCAGGTGCAGATACTCAAAAAATTTACCAGCGTATTTCTAATGTCGATTCGGCAACTAATGCGTTCTATGATTCGTATATTGGCAATATGACGACGGGCTTCTTTTTTACGGGTAAACATAAATTTGTGAACTATACGCCTTCAACGACTAGTAACAATTTTGTTGTAACTAAAACTGCTACAATCAAGGAGGCCGATGGAATAAAGCGACCGTACTCTTATGTGAACCAGCTTAAATCCGATGGGAAGATTGGATACACCGGATGGACCCGTACAGAAAATATTAAGTTGGCACCAGCTAATAATTGGATGACCGATAATGAGGACGTGCGCTATACGCAGACGCTCAGTAGTGAGTTTTCGAATATGAGTGCGAACGTACGACAAGGCTTAGTGGCAAAAATAAATAGTAGTGCAGATGGTAAAAACATGTACTATATGAACGGATACAACTATGCAACGAACCCCAATAAATATGGTTTCGCCTTGGGGAATGCAACGCCACTTAGTTTTGACGAGACCTACTATGTTTTAGCTACAGCTACAGTATATAAGTCAGGGGTAGCGACGCCGTATTGTTATGTCGGAACCGCTGGTACAACTACTGAGGGTAAAGCCAACTATGGTTGGGTATACAAAGGTTACTTGAACATTAGTAATCAGGATGAGTATGACAATGAAGTCTATGTGCAACCGCAACCACAGGTTGTGGAAAAAGGGTTTGATACATGGAACCAAGATGGTCAAGCTATAAATGCATTTGCAGGTTATAAGCACCAGGGAATGTCTGGCGATAGCACAGCATACATGATGGAGAATACGTTGCCCAATCTATTGCTTTCGGGTGCAGCTATGTCAGCCACTAAAAATCCGTTACGTGATTCTTATTCAGCGCCATATAAATCTAACTTTATGACTGCTTTGGAGTCCAATATGCCTAGTCAGACGTTGAGTGGCGAATTGTCAACGTTGATGTATTTGCCGTATGGTAGTTACCCAGTGTCGGCAGGTGGTGTTTTCAGTAAATTAGTTACGCCACAATCAATGACGTTTGATAGCGAGGGGAATTTGTTTATTGCCTATAATTGGTCTTCTTCAAAGACTGGTACGGATACAGATAATCGTGGAACGATTATGCGAATCTCAAGTAGACTGCTTGACGGTATCCGAAGTGGGAAGTATGAAGACGGATTTAATCTGTTGAATAGGTTATCGAACAACACACCAGGGGCAAGGTGGCCGTTGTTTACTGGTGATGTTCAAATCATCAACGTAAGTAATCTTGGTCATGCGGGATCTTTGAGTGCGATTGGAACTGACGTATATTATATTGAACGATTTGAAGATGGGACAACCTTACCTGAAAATTTGCCGGTAAATGACGAAGGTACAAAGTTAGATGGTCCGGCAGAGATGGGACGATTAGTTAAAGTTTCAAACGATTTAAGCGAAGTTGAAAATTTGCAAGATTTTTATTATCTGAATACTTCATCGAATTCTTTTTATAACGTACCTGGAAATATGGCGATAACTGATGACGATGAAGGAAACATTCAGTTTTATCAAGTTAGTCCGAACGGTGCCGGAGGATATTTTGCTCTAAACGGTGTGTATGACGGTGATACCTTGTCGGTCATGCGTGATGACGTACAAATGCAGAATGGTGTTGGACAAACTGCTCAGGGAGTCGCATATGATAAACAGGCGGGGAGATTGACCATTATTGAGAACGGTGCATGGCAATCAACACCTGTAGCGGTTTTGTCTGGAACTGATTATTCAGAGAGCGCAGTTAATCAAATTAAGTATGCGCAACTTGGCATGCTTGCCGGAACTGGTGGATCGGTAGAATACGCAGCCGGGAACACAGCAATTGTGCAGGCCGAATTTGAATCAATTGCCTATTCAGCGAATGATGACATGAACCAATATTATTTAAAAGTTGGATACAACGAAATAATGATTGGTGATATTCGTTAACGCGTAATGAAATTTAAAAAACCTGACCAATCAGATTGATCTCATTGGTCAGGTTTTTAACTTTGTTAGAAATGTTGGGTCTACAATAATTGAATCGTACAAAAAATAAGTGTACTATACTTTTAGTTTGTTCTGATGGGAGAGTGAAGGAAAATGGTAAGACCTACTTGGTTACCGCAAAAAACGACGTTTTATTTGAATATTATTTTAAGTACAACGTATATCGCGGTTACTATTTTCGAAATGGTTATGCGTGTCCCGATGTGGGTTTTCTGGATTGATCATACTTTGTGGCTATATTTTGGCATCGTCTACGTAAGAGGGTGGCAACGGGCACGTGATAAAAAAAGATATTTTGTAACGCATCTAATCGATTTAATTGCCCTAACGCCTTTTAAATCATTACGATTTTTAAAGATCCTTCGTTTGCTAAAGGTTCTGACACTAATCGGTAATATACTGAATAAAGTTTTTCGTAAAACAAATATTGCAAACGTATTCTACGTTGTTGCAACGATTGTTATCGCCGTGTCGGTTGCGTTTCATTTTGTGGAACATGAGAGCTACATGAATAGTTTTTATTGGGCAATTATTACTGTGTCGACCGTTGGTTATGGTGACGTATCAGCGCATACAACACTTGGGAAATTGCTGTCTATTCTAATGGCACTAGGTGGCGTGGGTATGTTTGGAGTATTGACTTCTTCTATCACTAGTTATTTTCAAGAGGAAAATGAGGCCCTGCAAGAAGAAGTGGCCGAAATGAAGTTGCAATTAAATAGAATTGAAAAGTTATTAATTCAACAAAAAGAACAATAAAAAAGACGCGTACAAAGGTTGGGCAGTGTACGCGTCTTTTATCTACATATTTCATTATACACGATTATTGGTAAACATGAAAATCCCTCGAATTGAAAAAATGTTCACAAATTTACTCTATAATATTGAGCATTCTAGAAATTTTATTCATTTTTTGGGGGAGTTATGAAAGGGAGATTTGTATCTTTTGACGCATTACGATTTCTGGCGATCGTTTTGGTTGTTTTACAGCATGCTGTCTATAATTATTCAGGCGAAGTTCAGTCGAGTGGTGTAGTATTAGGACTATACATGTCAGCAAAAATTGGGTTGGTGTTATTCATCATGCTATCAGGGTGCTTATTATTAGACAGAGACTATACAACGACTGAAAGTATAAAGAAACACTACTTTGTGCGGATGAAAAATATGTTTATAACTTTTAGCTTGTGGGTTTTAATATGGGAATTTTTTAATGTTTGGTTTGCTCATCGTAGTCTAAGCATTGGTTTGTTGATAAAAGATTTGTTCTGGATTCAGACGACAAATAGCGTGCCGGCGCCTCTGAATTCTACGCAAGTGGGCTGGAATTATCTTTGGTATATGCCCCTGATTTTATTCTTATATCTTATTTTGCCATATCTGTCTGTATCTCTTCGAGAATTACCTCACTTAGCAAGCCGGATGTTAATAACCGGTCTTCTTGTGGTAGGGAGCATCTTACCCACTGTGAATAGCTTGAGATGGTGGGATGGCAAAGCAGGTATTGAATTAAACCAATGGTTAAGCATCGATAAATTTGGCGTTTGGGCTATTGCAGTATTTGTGTTAGGATCTGTAATCAAACGCGATATTCTAAAAAAATATAACCTTTTGTTTTTGTGGGGTGTGGCTATTGTTATACAAACATTAGCCGTTGTATGGACAAATTATTTAATTGATCTGCATCATAGAATGTTTGATTTTAGATTTTCTTCAGTGAATACTTTAGTTTTGTCTGTCGTTGTGTTTGAAACGTTTAGGCGAATTAAAATTCAATCGGAATTTTGGACAAAATGTTTTATGCAACTATCTAAGCTGGCGTTCGGTGTGTATGTACTTCATCGACCAATCCAATTCTTATTGACGCGATACGTTTTCGAAGGACAGAAAAGTCTTGGTGTTGCGATGTTGCAATTTGTAATTCCGTTGGGAGTCTCTGTATTGTTGGTTTATCTTTTAAACAAGGTAGACATTGTAAAAAAATGGTTGTTTATGAATTAAAAGGTGGCAAGTTAATGCGAGCGTTGAGTACTCAGGAAGTTCAGCAAAAAATGTTAGATCTTTTTCGAGAAATAGAAAGTTTTTTAGAACATGAAGATATTCCATACGTTGTGACTGGTGGAACGGCCTTGGGGGCAGTTCGGCATGGCGGCTTTATCCCGTGGGACGATGATATGGACATTGCTGTTAACAGAAAAGATTATGAATTTTTTATTCGACATTTCAAACCTAAAATGAATTATTTTAGTTTAAAAAGCAATCTTGATCGTGATTGGGGATATGCGTACGCACGGGTAACAGACGATCGCACGATATATGATATGCCATGGGTGACCGTTGATAACGGTGTGTTTGTGGACGTTTTTCCCATTGATAAATTACCAGATAACTCTGGCGTACGTAATGTTCTTTATCTGGAGATGAAAACGCTGGATGTTTTTCGAAATGCTGCACGAAGGACGGCGTTTAAGCCAGGCGAGAAAGGAAAAATTATTAAGGCTTTGCTAAGTACTATAGCTAAGGTGTTCGGTGACGCTTTTTTTGCCCGACAGCAGGATGCTTTAGCTAGGTTCGTGAATCGTAAAAATAAAAACAGTAACTTATCTGGGCTGTTTGTTGTGCAAGGTATAAACAGACAACGCGAAACGCATCGTTCTTCTTTGTACATTGAAACCCAAAAAGTTTTATTCGAAGGGACAATGGTAAATGTTCCGGGTGATGTACAGTCTTATCTTGAAAGATTGTATGGTATCGATTATATGCGACTTCCAGAATTGTCTGACAGAAAGACGCATGGTACGTTTTACGCAAAACAGTAACATAATTGTTAACTAGCTCAACATTATTTAATGGTATACTAGTATACAGGCAAACTGATTTTTCAGTAATATTTGAAAGTATACTGGTATGAAATAAATGAAACGTGTAATTACGTATGGAACATTTGACATGTTGCATTATGGGCATATTAATCTTTTGCGTCGGGCTAAGGAACGCGGTGACTATTTGATTGTTGCCTTGTCGACCGATGAGTTTAATTGGAATTCAAAGCAAAAGAAGACATATTTTAGTTTCGAAAAGCGCAAACAACTATTGGAAGCTATTCGGTATGTTGACCTGGTTATTCCTGAAGAGGGTTGGGAACAAAAGGTAAATGATATCAAACTCTATCAAGTTGATGAGTTTGTTATGGGTGACGACTGGAAGGGCCAGTTTGACTATTTGGCAGATGAAACTGACGCAGAAGTCGTTTATTTGGAACGTACACCTGAAATTTCAACGACTCAAATCAAACGTGATTTGAATCATTCAGATTTAGTTACAGAACATAAGTCAGAAATTTCATAGTTTTTAAGCGTCGGTTACTTCCGGCGCTTTTTCAGTTTTAGGAGGCTACTGATGAGTGATAATTTAGCTACTTTATCGGTGGTGATGGTTGGGTATAACGTTAAAAAATATGTAGCAGATGCCGTAGAATCAGTGCTTAATCAGCAGTATCACAGACTTGAGTTGATTTTTGTTGACGATGGTTCGGAGGACGGTACAGCAGAATTTCTAATGAAAAAATATGATGGTCGGATTACGGTGATTACGACTAATCGGGTGGGCCTTGCCGCTGCAAGAAACATAGGTGCCACAAAAGCTGGAGGCGATTATTTAGCATTCGTGGATGCAGATGACATGGTTACTGTGGATGGTTATCAACGTATGATAAATAGTTTGAATACGTCGAATTCGGACATGGCTGCAGGGATGGTTGCTAGGCTAGATGATCGAAACGGTAAACGTTATGTTTCTCCCCATTTTAAAAAAGGTATTAAAGCAGCAGCAAAGCGAGTGACTATTTATTCCAATCCGGAGTTGGTTTATGATTCGACGGCTTGGAATAAGGTATATCGCATGTCTTTTTATAAACAAGTGGGGGCTGAGTTTCCAGTTGGCAAACTATACGAAGACATCCCCACTGTAATGGGGTTGTATTTGCGTGCTCGGAGTGTTGACTTGCTAACGGATATTGTTTATATCTGGCGTTTGAGAAATAGCGGGCATGTTTCGATTACACAAGATCGATTGAATCGGACTAATATTAGTGACCGTTTGGAAATGTTAGATTTAACATATAGCAAATTAGCAGCAAATCAAGATACGGATCAGATTGTTGTAGCCTTAAACTATAAAGTCTTGAATCAGGACCTTTATGTTCATATAGCAGACTTGGGGTCTGTTAGTGAATTAGAATTGACTGAATATAGAGGTTTGTTCATGAATTTTATTAACAAGCATGATTTGTGGCGCTATCTTCACGAATTACCGTTGTTTCAGCGGGTGATATATCAGACGTTCTTGGGTGACGATGACGCACTGTTTTATAAATTTGTGAATATCAGTCACGCTAGTAAATATAAAAAAGTATTAACACTATTAAAGATGTGGTACTCTCCGATAGTTGTTAGGGCGGTATTGAATATAGGTGTAAGTAATGGAAAATCTTAAAAATGATTTGCCGCTATTGTCAGTCATAGTTGCGGCATACAATGTTGAGCAATACATTGAAGATGTAATTGACTCCATTGTGACACAATCATATCCGAATATTGAAGTGTTGATTATTAATGATGGATCAACTGATTTAACTAAGGATAAGGCCGAGAATTTAGCGGCAGTGAAAGATAATGTTCGTGTGATTAACCGAACTAATGCGGGGCTTTCTGCTTCTCGAAACGTTGGGGTTGAAATGTCTAATGGTCAGTACTTGGCATTTGTTGACGGTGATGATTTGGTACCCGAGGGTGCATACCAAAGCATGATGGAAACAATTTTGACAACTGATTCAGATATGATTAGTGGGTTCGTTGAACGTTTAAATGAACGAACAGGTAAACGATTCGCGTCACCACACTTTAAAAAAGCCATCCAAGGAACGTTTTTACAAACTAACATTCGGCAACATTCGGAGTTGGTTTATGATTCCACAGCATGGAACAAAATATACAAAAAGTCATTGTTTACAAATTTGCAATTAAAGTATCCAGTAGGTCGTTTATACGAAGATATTCCAGTTGAGATGAGGGCACATCTTAATGCAAAAACAGTGGATGTTATCAATAATTTGGTGTACACGTGGCGAATTCGATCAAACGGTGCACCATCAATTACACAAGACCGTTTAGATCCAAAGGGTCTAACTGATCGTTTGGAAATGCTTAAACTGGCACGACATGAAATATTGACTGCTAATAATGCTGAGAATGTTCTTCAGGCGTTTGATTACAAGATGTTGGATCAAGATTTATTTGTGCATATCGAAGCCCTGGAAAATAGAACTATTTCTTTCATACTGCCGTACTATCAAACTTTCGTGGATTTTTTGGGCGACGTAGATTTAGTGGCGCTGTTACCAAAACTACCAGTTGCTAAGCAATTGATGTATCGATTATTCTTAGGTGGTGAATTTGAAGCATTCTCTATGTTTTTGAATAAGGATATGAAGGTTAAATACCGACTTGTAGAATCTAAGTTGGAAATTGCGAATAAATATGTACCTGAATACATAAAAGAAGCGATGGTTCTAAATGTTTCAGATAAAGCTAAGGCAACGGTTTCTATGTTGAAATGGCATAACGAAAGTTATAAGGCTGATATTGAGGGAAATATCGTTATTTCCAGTGTCGATGCAGCTGAGTTGCCGTTGCAAAGCTCAGGGCTGACAGTCATTAACTTCAGTACTGGAGAAACAATGACGCTGCCAGTGGATATTATTTTGCCATCAAAAAAGTCTAGTTCCCTCAAGTATCGATTTAGTGTTGATACTGAGAATGTTCTAAAAATATTAGGCGATGGTGTCTGGAAATTTAAATTATCGATTTCTTTTGGAAATGTACATGCAGACGTAAACGTTGGTAATCCAATCAGAAATGGGCGAAAAAGGGTTAGACACTTGACGATGTCTAATGAATTCGTTCAGTACTATGATCGAGAATGGAATCTGATATTTGATTTTAAAGACGTAAGTGTCAAACAAACAAAGATAGCGAAAATAAAGGTTCCAGTAACGTTTGCTGGATTGTCTGAAGATATGCTTGATTATTTGAAAGTCACGTTGGTTGTTGCTGATAACGATGAATATCTGGGTAGGGTACAACTTGCTGATGGCACCGATGAATTTGAACTTGTTAATGATATTGATACGGTTTATTTCGCTAAGATTCCACTTCAAAAGTTTCAAAATAAAAATGTTATAAATTTGAGCCTGCAATCAGATAATCCTAATTTGTCCTTTATCGTTAATGATTTTTACCCGATTGAGGCATCTGGATATCGCGTCGGGAAAGTCGAAGACGCAATTAACGTTGCTAAAGTAGTAGACAAAGTAGAAGTTTACTCAATTGTGCCTGCTTCAAATGGATTTGAAGCCGAGTTGTCGGAGATTCCAGATAAATTAATCGCGGTAACGAATACTGGATTCGAAGTTGATCTATCATTTACCGTAAAGTCAGAAAAGGTTATTTCGACGGCATTTACATCAAAGAATGACACAAGTCTTTTGAAGGCGGATGAGAAGTGGCGTATTTTTGGGGTTTTCGGTGGACTTGAAGTACCGTTGGTTTTTGATCAGGTAAAAGCACAGCAAGTGGTGCAACTTAAGAATTACAAGGTGTTTGCAAAGTCGGACGGGCTTGGCTTCCTATATTTGGAAACTGCGAATCCGTGGACTGGTGTTATTGAAAGGCATGGTAAGGTTCGAAAATATGGGACTCGTTTAGCCTATACATTTATGAGACTGTTGCCATTGAAAAAGAATTTATGGGTGTTTGATGCTTATTGGGCCTCACAATTCAGTTCTAACGAAAAAGCGATGTATGAATATCTTCAAGAGAATCACCCCAATATGAAGAGTGTTTGGTTCTTAAAAGATACATCTATTCCAATTTCTGGAAATGGAAAGAAGGTACGCGAGAAGAGCTTTGCCTATTATTGGACGCTTGCTAGAGCGAAATTCCTTGTTCAAAATGCTAATTTTCCGCAAGAATACGTTAAACGTCGGGGCCAAATTGAGGTCGAAACCCTGCATGGTACCTTTATGAAGACCATGGGGTTCGATGAACCTCATTTTACGACGGCCACTCGAAACGTTAAGACAAGATTTGCCGAGCGAAATTTGCGTTGGGATTACATTGTATCGCCCTCAAAATTTATGGACTTTTCGCCATTTGTATTTAGAACGAATGCACGTGTCATTAAAAGTGGATTTCCTAGAAATGATGTTTTGGTACAAGGAAATAATGTACAAAATATCGAACGTTTAAAATTAAAGTTGGGCATTCCTGCTGGCAATGAAGTAGTGCTGTACGCACCAACTTTCCGTAATCAAGGTGGATTTGACTTTCAGTTAGATATCGAAAAGTATTTGGCCAAGCTTGGCGATCGTCAAACGCTGGTAGTTCGACTACATTATTTCGTTGCCAAAGAAATTGATTTCAGTCAATATGGTGATCGAATCATTAACGCTAGTGAATACCCAGTGATTGAAGATTTGTATTTGGTTAGCGATGTACTTGTGACTGATTATTCATCTGTGATGTTTGATTATGCAGTATTGAATAGGCCGATGGTGTTTTTTGCTTATGATTTGGAATGGTACTTGAGTCCGTTGAATCGAGGAACCTACCTTGAGTACGAAAAAATATTGCCAGGACCAATTGTGAAAACCTCTGATGATTTGATTGATGTGTTGTCGGACATTGAGGCACTAAAGCAGCGATATTCAGATAATCTTGCGGTATTTAGAGATGAGTTTGTAACATATGGTCGACAAGGAGATGCGGCTAAAACTGTGGTGGAACGTATTTTGTCTGATAAAAACGTTACGTCGACCGCGGCAATCAAGCATCATATTGTTTTTGGAGTCTTACGCGATATTTATAGAATTAACAATCCATATAGGGCGTTGATGAAAGTTTTGAAGAAATACATTAGTGTTCAAAAAAACTTGGTAATTATTGACGCTCACCAAGCACATGGGGTTAACGTGACGTTGCTTGATTTAGCAAGCGATGCGGTCTCTCACGGTAAGAAAGTTTTGTGGATTGTTGACGAAAGTCATAAAGCTTTTGTCCGACAACAAGGGTATAAAACTTTCCGTAGAAATAGTTTGCGATTGTTGTATTGGCGTTTGAAGGCTGAAACCGTTTTGTTCAACGGTATTCAAACTGATGAATGGGTTAAAAATAAAGACCAAGTATGGACACAGGTATGGTCTGCATTGCCACAAAGGAAAATCGGTCTTGAACAAGATATGTTGCGTATTCTTGCCGAGGAAGATATTTCTCAGAAATTTATGTTAAAGACAATGCATATGGCGGATTATTTTGTCGTACCAACGGTTTCGGATGCCTCGAGATTAGAAAAAGCATTTGAAATTAATTCTAAATTTGTTTTGCCACTTGGCTGGAAAAATTTACCAGTGCAACAAAATGAAAACCTGAAATCAGGACGCTCGAACCGCAAACTATTATTTGATACCAGTGAAGATATTTCGTTCCGAGTCGGTGATTTTAGAGATGGATTTGTTGTTGATATTCAACGGTTAACGCAAGAATTTGACGTGTATATCACTGATCCGATGTACTTAACACAGTTTGGTGTTACTGTGAATGACTCGGTTACGGTAGTTGATGACGTTTTGAAGGCGAACGAGTTATTGTCTGAGGTTGACGTTGTCGTTACAGGAAGTGGCATACTGGCAGAGCGGGCCGTTGCTTTGGGTATACAAACGGTTGTGATGGATTCACAGCGTGTGGTTAATAAGTCAGATAGACTGATCGCTAACCGTGATATGCATTTTGTTGATAATCAGGCAGCGCTATTTGAGACGCTTGAGTCACTTGATTATAATGTTGTTGGTCAACGAACGTTCACGGATGGGGCTTCGCTATTCCAAGTGTTAGTTGATGGATCATTACCGCTAGCTAGAGTAAGTGCGCTGTCTGGAACAGCAAAGCCAAAGCGTGGTGCAATATTGTACACTGAACCATACGGAATCGGTAAGAACGAAATTATTGCTAATGACTTGGCGGTCGATGAATTGGAAATCATGGGCGTAGTTAATGTTGTGGATGAAGTTACTAAAAATGTACTCGCCCCATCTCAGTACAAAGTTAAATTACCATCAAATATTGTTGGATACATGTTCATCTCACAGGTCGAAACAGTTTAAGATTTTCGACAAAGCGTTGAATGATTTTTTAGGGTAAGGTATCCTAAAAAGGGTGAATTTGAATAAATAATAGAAGCCACCGAATGAAAATTCAGGTGGCTTTTTTAGAGGAAAATAGAGTATGAGTTTTAAAATTGTTGATAAGTCTGAGTTAAATGTCGACTTACGGAAATCAAATCAGCTTTTAACTGAGGTTACGGTTGCGTCCAAAGATAATTTGGGCTTGAAATTGGATGTTACTGAAGGAACAACTGCTGTCGTAATGATTGCGATTCGCAAGTCATCTGATGTCGCAGTGTTTGAAGAGGTATCAATTAAAAATGGACAATTAGAAATAGCTTGGATGGATTTGTTGCAACAATGGCATGATCATTCAAAATTTTACGCAGATGTGTTCATTCAAATTGAGGATCAATTGTTTAAACCTATTCTTGATGTAGAAGAAAAGTCACGGTTCTTGTCAGAAATAGCGGTAAACGAAGAAAACATCTCTAAAGATCAACCTGTTTATTTGGTTTATGGAACTAAAGGTACAACTATGACGTTAGCGATAACTAAGGGAACGTTGTATCAAATGGCAGCTGAAAAGCTTCGTACATCTATTCAAGTTACGAAATTTAAAATGTCAAAAACTGGGTATCGATTCGAACTGGAGATTTCTAGCGATGACGAATTAAATATTGAACCGCAAAAGTTTGCGATGATACAGAGAACGACTATCGAGAATCGTGAAATTGATTACCCTGTTGAAATTTCCAAAAAAAGCGCGAAGGAAATTATCTTACGGGGGAAAATTGACAAACACGGTGAATGGGTACCATTCAACTGGGATTTGTATATTGAATTCACTTCTGATAACTGGTCGCTGCGAGGATTGTTGGAAGTAAAAAAAATGTTACCGCTGGTTGCATTGAAGGTTGAGCAAGATCAATTTAAAAAGAAAATTGATTTGCCAGACAGTCATATTATGTACCCATATATGACCGTTGCGGGTAACCTAGCATTTACCTATCGGCCGTTAGAAGCGTATGAAACGCCAAAGGTATTACGTACTGAGAGATGGGCAGTGAGGTATGCGAAGTTAATGTCACCAATTTATCGACGTCGTAATATTTGGATTGGCTATGAAAAAAATTCTTTTGGGGCGCATGATAATGGTTATCATTTCTTTAAGTACGTTTATGAGAATAATAAGCACCCGGAAATGTACTATGTTATTCGTGAAAATTCTCCGGAAAATAAAAATTTGGATGGCATGCGAGATAAGACTTTGAAATTTATGTCTTGGAAGTACTTTGTGTATTTGTACAGTGCTAGGCTGCTAGTGTCATCTGATTCTAAATTTCACGTTTATAACATGCAAAGACGCGATTCTGCGTTGGCAAAAGCCTTAATGCGTAAGAAAAACGTATTTTTGCAACACGGTGTTAATGGTATGAAAAAAGTGCCGGTGTTTCATCAATCTCAAGGGTGGCTTGACTTTATCATTGCGCCATCTCAATTTGAAAAAGACCATATTACAGTGCCTCTTTGGGGCTATGAGGCAAATGATGTTGCCGTTACCGGCTATGCACGATGGGACTCTTATGAAGACAAGACAGGTTCAATACCATTCAAACAAATATTTGTCATGCCTACTTGGCGTAATTGGATGGAAGGTATGTCTCGAGAGAAATTTGTCACAACGCCTTTTTATCATGAATATCAAAACTTTCTTAATTCACCAGAATTGAAGGAAATGTTGAAAGAAAGCAATACAAGAATCGCTTTCTTTTTGCACCCGTACTTTAAGGATTACGTAGACTTGTTCGATATTGATGAATCAGTTATTGATAAGTACGGATATCTTGAAGTTGATATGGGGGAAGAAATCCAAAAAAGTTCGCTAATGATTTCGGACTATTCATCTGTACTATGGGACATGTACTATTTAAAGAAACCAACGATCTTCTTCCAGTTTGATCGAGAAGCGTATCTTCAAGATGAAGGTGCCTATTTAGATTATGATAATGATGCTTTTGGAGACATGACATTTACAGCGGATGAAACAATCACTGCCATAAAGAAATATATCCACAATGATTTTGTTGAAGATGATGAAATTGAACGTTTACGTCCAAAGTATTTTAATTATGTAGATAAAAACAACGCTAAGAGAATTTATCAAGCCATTTCAGCGAATGAAGAACGATTGACAGAATTGAAAGAGGATATTACCACACGCCGGATTAAAAAACGCGTGAAAGCGAAGGTAGCTAAGCTGCCAATTGTTGGTAAGGCTGCAAAGAAAGTCAGCAAGCCTTTAAAGAAGTTTGTAAGACGTTAACTATTTAAGCGGGTATTTCATAAAAGTTTGTTTATCTGGTTGAAATCGGAGTATAATTAAGCATTATTGATTATTTAGAATGGAGCTAGAGTGATGGCTGATAATCGTCTAGTGAAGGTAAGAGCATCGTTTCTTACTAAACAGTACGAAATGGCACCTACAAAGTCCGATAAGATGAAATCATTATTTTTGAAGACTAATTTTCCAAAGTTTTGGGCTGTTCGCGGTGTTAGTTTTGAGGCTTACGAGGGTGAAACAATCGCTATCGTGGGTAACAATGGATCGGGAAAGTCTACTTTGATGAAAATGGTTGCCGGAATTGTGCCAGCAACTTCAGGAAACATAGAAATTAATGGAGATACATCTCTAATTGCTATTAACGCTGGACTTAAAGGCAATATGAGTGGTCGAGAAAACATTCGGCTGAAGGCGTTAATGCTAGGATTAACAAATGAAGAAATCGATCAAAAGATGGACGATATTATCGCCTTTTCAGAATTAGGTGACTTTATTGATCAGCAAGTAAAGAGTTATTCTTCAGGTATGAAGTCAAAGCTTGGATTTTCGATTTCTGTACACACTAATCCGGATATTTTGATTGTTGATGAGGCTTTGTCTGTTGGGGATGCAACATTTAACAAAAAGTCGCTTGCGAAAATCAAAGAATTCCAAGAGCAAGGGAAGACAATTTTCTTTGTCTCTCATTCTTTGGGACAAGTTAGACAGATGGCAGACCGGGTATTGTGGATGCACTACGGTGAAGTACGCATGTTCGGGCCAACAACGGAAGTTATGGATGCGTACGATAAGTTCATCTCTGAATATAAGGCGCTCAGTGGTAAAGAACAAGCTAAGTATCGCAAATCTTATCGTGATGCTCAGGCATCGTTTACCTTAGATGATTTGTATCAAAGGTCGCTTAAGGAAGAGCGTCGCCGGCTGAACGTTGACGTGATTCCGGCTGATATTGATAAGGATATTTACCAAGTCACGCATAAACGCCATCTGGCAGAGAGCTGGTCTGTGTTTGACAAGATATTCTTAGTTATTGTTTTGTTAGTAACTTTGTTTGTTGGAGATAAGCTGATTTTGAATATGGGGATGCGAAATATAATTGAGCATCCATCACACCTGATAACTAATTGGCGACCTTCTCAAATTCATGAATTGAACGTTAGACATATGATGATGGATAACGCCAACTCATCAGAAAAGAAATTAGAGAAGTAGAAGGTTTAGAAAATGACTGATTTAATCAAAGTCCTTCGTGAAATTTTTGCAAATGTGGCGATTGTTAACCGATTGGCTCGATTTAATGTGAAAGCGCGTTGGGCAGATAATTATTTGGGTTCTATTTGGGACTACCTAGAGCCAACTATTTATATTGGGACGTATTTCTTAGTTTTCGGTATGGGAATGTATAATGGTTCTGTTAATGGCCAGCCATATATTTTATGGTTGCTAACCGGAATAATTCCTTGGTATTTCATCCAAGGTTCTTTCAATAAGGGATTGACATCTATCAAGTCTCAACTCGGGTTGCTAACTAAAATAAAGTTTCCGGTATCAGTGGCACCAGTTATGCCTATGCTTGAGGAGCTTCGCCGTTTCTTTGTTATGAGCATAGTTATGGTGGTTGTGCTCCTAATGTTTGGTGAGATGCCAAACATTCATTGGTTGCAATTTATCTACGCATTTGTTGCCATGTTTGCGACCGTGCTTGCACACAATCTGATTAATTCAACGCTGACGGTTGTGATTCCAGATTATAAGCCTGCGATGTCAGCAATTTTTCGACTGATATTCTTTACGTCGGGTGTCATCATCAATATGGATGCTAAGCATTTGCCATATGTTCTAATCACTATTATTAAGATGTTCCCATTCTATTATGTTTTGGAAACATTCCGTGATGCCTTTTTGTATCACATATGGTTTTGGGACAAGGCGACTAACGCGACATTCTTTTGGTTATTAACATTGTTGATGATGATGATTGGGTCAATGATTCAATTACGATTCCGAGATCGCTTTATTGATATGGTTTAAAATAAATTAAAATTTATTGAGCAACTGATTTCCTTGGAAGTCAGTTGCTTTTTTTATAAAGTGGATTAAAAACCGATTTCAAATAAAATTCACAAAAAACGTTATTTAAGGCAATCGTCACGTCATATAATAATTTAAGAGGGGGAAGTGATGATGGTGTCAAAGTGTTTTGTAATTGGAAGTTGTGTATCGCGTGATATGTTTAATTCCAAATTTGTTTCAGAGTATAAAGATTCGTTTGAATTGCAAGTTATGCAGTTTCAAATGTCGATGTTAAGCATTTTAGAGCCGCCAATTTCGTATCCCGGTGCATTATGGGATAGTTCGAAGATGACAATTAATAACTATTCCCATATGCGGAGTGAATTAAATAAGAAAGTGCTAGCTCAACTCATTTTGCACCAGCCAGAATTTTTAATTATGGATTTTTTTGCTGATGCTGAGCACGGCGCGATTAAAATTTCTAATGGTGCCGCAACAACGTGGGTAACTGATAAACGGCAAATATTTAGTCAAAATCCACTATGGACTTATTTTGATATTGAAGATGAATGTACGCCCAATGAAAATTTTTCTCGCTTTTATAAAGTGTGGCAACTAAAATTTGATGAGTTTTTAAAATGGGCTACCGAAAACATCCCGAATACGGAGATTATTGTCAATAGGGCAAGGTTTGCCACGCATCTAAAAAATGCAAATGGCGATCTTGAAGAAATCAGTAGTAAATTAACGTTGAATGAAATTCGTGAAAAAAATAATCGGTGGGAGCAGCTTAGTACGTACGCAATAAAAACTCACAACTTGCGTTCACTTGAGTACGGATCGGATGAATCAGGGGCATTTCCTTATCTAGGGGATTCTGAACATATGTGGGGTAGATATATTGCACATTTTGAAAATGCGTATTATAGGGATATGTTTGGACAAATGAAAAAAATAAGCAAAACTCCCCAAAAAGAAAGGACGCCCGTTTTAAGTCGCTCCGTTCAACAACTGGTGCCGAATAATAAATTCGAATTAGAATCTGCTAGTTGGGAGATTGATCCTGGATTTGTTTATGTTGGGGATGGTATGTCAGTGGAAAAGTCGGTGGCGAAAGACGGACCATATGCAACGACGAATTTAAAAAGTGATGCAATTCAGCTTAATTTGAAAGCGCCGACAGATTTTATGCTAGAAGCCGATTATGAAATTGATTTAAGAGCTACGCACGCTGATCGTGCGGTTTTGTTTGTTAGAGGTTTTAATCGGTATCAAGAACAAACATTTGCAACATCCACCGAAAACCACGAGTTTTTTGTTAGTGATTTTATTGAAGAGGCCAAAGCACAGACATGTGATGTTGAGACACGGTCAACAGTAAGAGTTCGGCTGCGTCGGAAGGTTACGTTAAATTCGAAATTTGTTCGGGTAGTGTCTTACATGGGCAACAAGGGTAAAATGAAGGTTAATGAGCTTTCGTTGTATACGATGTGATTAGTTAAAAAATAGACAGCGTAAAAGCTGCCTTTTTTTTGCAATAAAATCTAGGGTTATCATCTATTAGGTTAATAGTTATTTAATTTTCTATGGATTTATTGGTAGAACGCGACAAATGGTATGGTTTTAGTTGTGTTTTGTCTGATATAATTTAGAGTAATTGGTTCAGATTGGAGTTAGCGTTGTGGTTAATGCACAAAAAATTAAAAATGTAGTTAAGAACTCCAGCGTTTTTGGACGAGTATATTATTGGTTGGGTATTTTTTCTGTCAAGACCTTGCAGTTATTTATTAAGCCGAATCCTAAACAGATTTTGTTTATGTCTTACAGCGGGAGGCAATTTTCAGATACCCCTAAAGAAGCATACCAACAGCTGAGAGATGATCCGGCGTTTTCTGATTATAAGCTGGTGTGGGCGTTTAATTCTCCGAAAAAGAATAAACATGCAGGGTTAGCGCACGTCGTAAATGCGAACTCTCCTTTTTATTTTATTCACCTATTGCGTTCCAAATACTGGATTTCCAATTCTTCTATTGATAGATTGATTCCATTTGATCATAAAAAATACGTGTATATTCAATTTTGGCACGGGGTACCTATGAAAACTTTAGGACATGCCGAACATGGACTGGCGCCATTGGTTCAGCATTGGTACGACCACGTTAAATTTGATTATTTATTTACGTATGGTTCGTACGACACTCAGAAGTTTAAAGAAGTGTTCCCGTTAACTAAACGCATTGTGGAAAGTGGGCAACTTCGAAAACTTATCGTTAAAAGGTATGCTAAGTTAGGCAAAGAAAAGATTAAAGCAGAACTTGGTATCAAATCTGATAAGCCGATTCTTTTGTATGTTCCGACGTTTAGAGGATATGAGTCTACAACGCAAACGAAGTTGTCTACAGGATTTCTTGAGCGAATGACATCGAAATACACGGTAATTTACAGGGGACATTATTTCTCATCCGCTGTTCAGGCAGGTGATATTATTGCCGCCGATTCGTTTTCGTTGTATAAGCTTTTTAATGTAGCAGATATTATGATTACGGATTATTCTAGCGTATTATTTGATTTTGCTTCTATGGACAAACCAATTTACCTTTTCCAGCCGGATATAGAGGAGTACGAGGTGAAGCGTGGCCTCTATATGCAGGGAGAGGAGTTGGGGTTGCAGGTCGCTCATTCTGAAGCGGATATTGAGCACTGCTTAATGGAAAATGATTTTAATGTTTCAGCTGTAAAAAAATTAGTGCAAAAATTTGACCCTAAATCGGGAGAAGAGGCTTTGGCACATTTGAAAGCAATAATATATCATGGGTGATTTAAATGGAAAATGAATTTACGTTACAGACATTGTTAAAACAATTGTTAAAGAGAGCATGGATTATTGTGGCCGTTGCAATTATTGGTGCGGTTGTCATGTTCGTCGGTGCGAAAAAGCAGCATGTGCAGGAACAATATTCGGCAGCGCGCATGATGTTTATTGGTCACGATACTACGAAATCGCCACGACCAGAACAGCGCGTTAATGCCGATTTATTACTTTTGAACTCATATAAGGAAGTAGCTACAAACCGAGCGATTATTTCGCAAACGGTTCGTAATCTTGAAAAATCAGGGATGACTGATGTTAACTGGAATGATGTGAAGTCTTCTGTGAAGATTACGACGAAGTATAAGAGTTTATCTGTTTGGGCAAGTGCAAAACAAGCAAGCGAAAAGAAAGCAGTAGCTTATGTCAATGCATATTCAGATGCGTTTGCAGCAGTTGCGCCAAAACTCATCCCAGGCATGCCGAAGCCAGCATTGATGCCAACGGCGTTAGCGGGACAATCTGTTTCTGACTCTAAGCCAATTTCAACTCCGAAAGCTTTGCTATTTGGAGGCGGCGCAGGAATCGGGGTCGGCGTAGTTTTGGTTTTGATTATGGGTGTTTTTGACGGGTTACGACCTAACAAAAAGCGATAGGAGGTAACCGACATGGTTGGTTGGTTGCTACCATTTGCATTGTTACCCAAAACATTTACAAGTTCACTTTTTGAAAATTTTGCTCAAGTTGCATTTCCAGTTTTTTTAATTTTTTTGTTAATTAAATTAAATCTGAAGCCAACGTTAATACAAGAAGTGTTGCCAGAACGCCGTACGTTAAAACTTTGGGGCTTGCTGATGGTTATCCAATTTATATTGTTTGGCTGGCATGCTTTGCAATATGGTGACAGTAGCCAGACGTATGGTTTAATTCACGGTTGGATCACGTTCGTGCAACTGGTTTTTGTGATTTGGTTTGCGTATGTTTTACAAAAGGTTTTTATTCGCGATGCTGATTCCATTTTTAAATTTTTAGCATCGCTGATTATTTCTCTGGTAGTATATTTAGTTGTTATCATTGTCCCACAGTTGGCTGTGTCGTTTCGACTGCCATTTACAGAATGGACAAATTTTTTCGCAAGCATATTTGAGCGACATTGGGATAGTCGTTCTTGGTATGACGCAGGTAGTTATGTTGCCACTCAACATCGTATCAACGGTTTTGAACCAGAGGCACCGTTTTTGGTAATGCTCTTAGGGCTTGTATTCGGTCCGATTTTGGTGTCTATCGTGCAAGAGCCTATGAAAAAATACAGGAATGGTCGGCGACTACAAAAGCTAGTTTGGGTATTAATTTTTGTGTTGAGCGTTGTCTTTATGATGGCAAGGTCAACAAGTGGTTATTTGATGGTTAGTTTATTGGGGATGTTTACGGTAGTTTTTGCACCTCGATCAACAAGAAAATGGCTGTTTATTGCCGGAATAGTTTCTGTGATTGTTCTTATAACAGTGTATAGTTTTGTCCCTGCTGTGCATGCTGTTTTTGATAAATGGTTGTTTGCTAAGCAAGGAACTGATAATCGACTCGGTGGGGCAATCGGATTATTGCAGACCTTTATACATCATCCATTCTTTGGTGTTGGTTTTGGAAATGAAGGCAATTTCATTGAACAGTTCCTGCCAGAATGGAGTAAGCATAATTCTGAGTACATTAATTTCTACAGTAAGACAGCTTACCCGGTCTTAAATGATTTCCTGGGCTGGTTGGCGCGATTTGGCGCGGTAGTTGTTATAAGCGCAATTTGGTTACTAAGCGGTTTAGTTATACGTGCAGTAAATGTATATCGACGGTTGTTGCAGCTTAATAACCCGGAACAAATTGAATATCGCATCGTCATTCGGGCATTCTTTGTGATGGTTCCGTTGACCTTAATGGTTGCTATGATAACTCAGGTCAATGCTTTCTCGTGGCCAATGCTACTGATGTATTTCTTTTATTGGCGAGTTATTCATTTAGCGGAAGCGTCATTAGAAAAGTAAATGATTGATGTCTAAAAAGGCACGTTCGTAATATGCGAATGTGCCTTTTTTTATCTGTCAAAGTCTATCGTCTTGTAAAATGGATTTTATTTCACGTGCTTTTTTATATACGGGAATTTTATTCACGGCTGTTTACTTTGTTGTACACTTATTTATTGTAAATTTATCAAAATTAGGGAGAAGAGTTTTGAGTAGAGTTGTAAAAAATGTACTGATATCTGCTATGGCACTGTCATTGGTTGGTGGCATTGTTGTACCTGTTGTACACGCTGACACACCGAGCGTAACAGAATCGGTAGATGCATACGGAAACGGGCAAGACACCAATACGTCGAAATTAACGAGTGTTATTAAGCCAATTCAAACAGTATCAACAGATACTTTGAAGGGTGTGGATTTAACATCTTATCAAGCTGAAAAGAATGCTGGTGTTCACTATAAAGATTTCGACGGCAATGTACTGTCAGATGAGGACTTTATGAAGTTCTTGGCTAAACAGGGCGTCAACTACGTTGCGCTTAAAGTGGCAGTTAACCCAGCAAATGCTGAGGGTAAGACCTATGGCGCTGGTGATCCAACATTAAAGAACGCGATTAATACGGCTAAACTAGCCAAGGCTGCTGGTTTAAAAGTGAATGTTGATTTTGTGTACTCTGATTTTACA
>Ga0157364_1001043_pt1 | contig 22378 bp, 16 predicted proteins | sample AttsexASBM2_FD_111476 | JGI IMG/M metagenome (GOLD analysis project Ga0157364, IMG submission 111476) | Fungus gardens microbial communities from leaf cutter ant in Ribeirão Preto, State of São Paulo, Brazil - Atta sexdens ASBM2 | ecosystem: Host-associated > Fungi > Mycelium > Unclassified ...
ACATATTTTTAATATAAAAATATTTATAAATTGTTCAGAATATTAAATTTAATTTTAATAATTTTAATAATTTAATTTTAATAATTGTAAAGGACAATATATCTAAATATATTTTCTATATCAAAAAATATTATAAATTTGGCGCGCATTTTATTGGATTGTCCGGAAAGTTCGTGCCGACTAACCTATATAATTTAATAAATGTATACTAAAATTTAAATTTTCTGCGTTTCAATTTTCTTTCAATATTGACATGAACTTTCCGGACAACCCAATATAATGTTATAATTTAGTAAAATCCATAATAAAAATCGTTCTTTTAATTATAGTGAAAACGAGGCTGCCGTCTTTAGAAGATTAATAAAAAATTTGATAACATAATCTTGTAATTCCTTCGCTAATATTGAGAAGTAATATACTGAACACTTACTAAAATCAATTATTCATTAATAAAATTTAATTACACAAATTTAATTACACAATCACGAGAAATTTAAAATAAAAAAATACCTGGAAATAGTAAAAAATAAATATTTTTATTAAAAAAATTTTGACTTTGAAATATAATTTTAAAATAGCTTTAAAATATTAAATTTTAAGATTAATTAATAGATGATATTATCCAACAAACAACCTGTTAGGTATTTGTCATTATTTTGCCATCAAGACAACGATGTTAAAGACGTCATAATTTAATTTCAAAATATCTCACATTCAATCACATTTATTATTTTCGATATGCAGCCAAAACGATCGATGTCATCGTTTTTCATTTATCTCCGGATCCACGAAAATACCCAAGGCTGGTCATCTTTAGTAATAGCTCATCAGTGTGTTAGCAACTAAATATAGGTGGCATACAATTTGTCACTTACCGACTGCAAATAAGATAAATTAGATTTTCAAAAATTAATATATCTATTAATATATCTAAAATGTCTATTTTTTTTTATTATTCTTGCACTCCTAGAATTGGGACACATTAATGTATAATAAGTTGAAGTGAAACAAATATATTTGTTTCAACTTGTGAAGTAAGTCTGTTCGATTTGCTTACATTTTTTACACTCAGCATCTTCGTTTTCTCTCTTTTCAACGCCAAATGTATATCTATCTCATTTTAAGTGTAAAAAAGACCAATTGTAACGTGTACACTAGTTCAGAAAGTGCAAGAATAAGAATCGCTCCAACCTATCTTATGATGTAAGTGGTGTTCGCTCTGTCAGGATTTGTTGATTTTATTAAAATTATTCATAATTCTGACTTGAATTGAACTGATTGAAAATAACGATATGTCGATTAAGCAAAGTGCACAGGTAATATAAAGTCATCCTATCAGGCAATTCAAAGACAGAAAATTATCTCTAAACCTCGTATAGTGATACTACACACATCATATAATTTTTCTAAATTAATAATATTATCCGGTTGTTATTACTATTGTAAATTTTTTTATTTATTTATTACATTTATTTACTATGTATTTAAATCAACATTTCGAACTTATTGCATCTTTAATTAGGAAATATATGATTATTTTTAATATCTATTAATGTTATCTATAATTGTTTGCAGTATTTAAAAAAAATTAATAAATAAAATGTTTAATATGACTTGAAATTTAAATAAATCAAAATAATATATGATAATTGTCACCAATAAAACACAAATAAAATTGTTGTAGCGGTTATATTACATGCCAAAAGTAAGTCGATGGAGTAAAGGAATTGGTACCGAATTGCCAGAAGAATATAAAAAATTTTGGAAAGAATGGAAGTTGCAACAACCGGCTGCAGTTCATTATATTAAGAAGGAAGGCCTTTTTGAAAGAAATGAAAAAACTGAAGAAGTGTAATATACCTTTATATCTTTTTGATGCCACCATCTAAAAAAAATATCAAAAAATACATCTCCTTTAAAATCTTCATTTCATTTTTATCTAAAATATTTTTTTATATTATCAATTTCGAGTAAAATTGATTATTAATTAAAATGAGGTATCCTGTATATATTCTTATATATATACATTTATCTTTATTATAATTTTATTTTAATTCTAATTTAATTAATTTAATTTGTTTATAGATATCCAGTGCAAAATGTACCAATACCTGTAATATATCCAAAAGAAATTGATGATGGTATATGGGGAGGAGAAGCTATTGTTCAGGGTTTTAAGAAAAAAGGCATATTTAAAAGAAGGGTTCCACATTTTTGGATACCAAGTCTGTACAAGTCTGTTATTTATAGCGAAGTTCTTGATACATATATGAGAGTTGTTGTTACTCAGAGAGCACTTAGCTTAATTCATGAAAATTATGGATTTGATCATTATTTATTGAAGGTGCGTTAAACTTTGAGCTAACAAATAAAAAAAGTAGTGGTATTACACATATTGCAACATTTTTGACAGATATATAAAATTTTTCTGAATTATCTATAAACTATTATTTACAGACACCAGCTTGCGATTTGAGATCTCTGCTTGCTTTGAAACTAAAACGTCAGATACTTATTGCACTAGCAGATAAAACTTTATATCCTAATGATCCAAAAAAGCATACGGAAGTATACGCCAAATACGAGCAATATCTTTCAGCTGTAAGAAATTTGTTTATACATTTTATAAATTAAAAATTATATATAGGGTGAGATATTTCAAATGTTGCAAGTTATTGTCCCTGAAATATGTGTTTTCTTTATTGATTTATCTCATTCTGTGCACAAAAGCATTACTATTTTTATCAAAAAATGAATAATTCAAAATATTTTATGTTAAACATGCAAGAATAAAGTATAAAATATTATATTAGTAAATTATTGATTTTCGATATCTTTACTTTTAATGCAGAATATTTAGATAAATCATTGTAAAAGAAATATAATCCCATTAAAAAAATAGCTATAACTTTTATATGATATGAAATGAATTCATTTTTCCATTTGTGTCCCAGGCCGTAGAACTTTTGTCTGAATATTTTTCTGTTTCTTTTATATTTTTCAAAATATTTCGATGTGAAAATTAAATGAGACACCCTGTATATAAAGATACTAAAATATTTTAATATTGATAGTTGACATATTTTATTGCATAGAATGTGTGTGTGTGTGTGTGTGTGTACGTGTGCGTGTATGAGTGTGTGTAATTATTACTACAATATATTTTCAGTATACAAGAAAAGAAATAGAATGGTATGGTTTAACATACAAGGAAGCTTGTAAAAAGTGGGTACAGTTAAATGCGAAACAATCACAACCTTTGAAAATCCAATATAGATCAGAATTAATTGCCAAACTCAAGGAAAATAAAATTAAAGAAGCCGAAAACGTAAATGTTGTATCACCAGAGGAAACGTACGTAATTATGTATATTATTTTTTTTCGTGTTACTATTTCAAAATTTACACATTTTTTTTCACAGGAGTTCTTGGTTAAACAGACTGAATCCTTTCTCCAAAACCCAATAAGTAAATTCTGTTTGTTAGATATCATGAAAAATGTTTTACATCTATCAAATTATTAATTTCTTGGATATTATGAAATTTTTTTTAGAGATAGAGAGAAATACATATTTTTTGACAATTATAAACATTAATACAATGCATTTATTAAAACTATCAATGATTTATATTCTTTTAATGTATGATTTAATTTCTAATTTTTCTAAAATTTGCAATAGGTTTCGATAACAAAGCGTTAAATTTTAACATCATACTATCAATATTTATAATTTATAATTGCAGCTACATACTAGAAGCATGCATTTTTCAATTAAAATTAAATATGTATTACATAATCATTACATAATGGAGATTATTATACACAAAATTCACACTGCAAATTTGTCCAAAATTTTTATATTGTAATATTTCTGCAACAATTATAGATCATTTATTTCTAAAATTATAATTAATTTATATCTATTACGATATTGAACATTCTAAGTCGCCATCTTTTGGTAGACAATCAAGCATCACAGCGACAGCCCTTGTAATATACGTCATCGTTCCATAACTTCCACTAGGAGCAGTATCGTAAAAATGTTGACAAATATATGCTGCTCCACCACAGAGAAGTGTTCCCATGGCTGTCATTTCACGTTGCTCCTTTGGTTTTGCACAGCATAATGTTGCATCACCGTCGATAGCCATCTACAAATTTCATTTAATTATCTTTTGTTTATTTAAAAAATATAGAAGAAAAAAAAGAGTAATTTTTTTTTAATTCTTTTTTGTATGTATTTCCATATTGATTTTATAGAATTTTATACATTTTTTTAGAACCATTTATGCTCTTAATATAATATTTATTATTTCAATAAAAAATAATGTTTAATATTGAAAAGGATTTATTTTAAATAAAATAAATCGATAAAGTCAATTTCAATTCTAATAAAATAAGTATTATTTTAAATCGTTTATATCAATAAATGTCTAAATTGCTTGAAAGGATAGTTACTGAACTACTCTTTCTATATTTCGTATTACATTTTTGCTTAAAAAAAATTCAATAATTAGATAATATAATATTACTGCATTATTAACATTATAAATATAAAAAATACCTGATCTTCTAAAAAAATAGCGTTTGCTTTATGTACTAAATGTTCAACTTCAATCAGACCACCTAAAGATGGCACAATGTTATATTCGGTTACTAATGTTAGTACCATTAAAGCCTCAACAACAAGTTGACGATATTCTGGCTGCGGTATAGTGTTCAAAACGGTTTCTACAGCCAATGCAAATTTCAACTCGCCAGATGTCATTTCCTGTGTGAGATTTTGAGGCAATACTCTTCCTTCAATCGCTAAACCGTGACACTGTTAAAAGTTATAATTTTATAGATTTATATTGAAAATTCAAGGTATTATATTTATATATTATTATATTTATTGAATTTTATATATATATATATATATATATATATATAAAATTATATATATATATTATATATATATAAAATTCAATAATATATAAATATAATACCTTGAATTTTTAATATTTATATATAATATATAAATATATAATAAATATATAAATATGTAATATAGAATTTTATATATATATATATATAAAATAGCGATTTACCTTTTCGAGTACTTGCCACACACGCGGATAGAAATCTCTTGGTACTCTGTTTAACGCACCATCTAATCGTCGCCTTCGCAACCATTGACCTTGTCGATCTGTTTCCGCTTCATTATCGGCATTTTGATCAGCGCTTAAGAAACCACCAATTTGAGATTTCTATACAAAAGAAATATATTCAACTTTACACATATCTAATTAATAAACTTAATTTATAAACGATAAAAATATGAATCGATTAATTAAATATAAAACATTAAACTAAAATAAATTACGTAGCAAAAAAATTAAAATAAAATTAAAAATTAAATATATTTCTCTGTATATGTATACTTAAATATGTCAGTAATCGTCAAGAGTAGTAATATGTTAGTAATTACTAAGTCAAATGTTTTAGACATTGTATTGGCAATATTACCTTACTGACTCTACTTGATTTGCAGCTAATAACGGAAAAATTGCCACGACCAACTGCAATATAAGCACATATGATTGTTATATAAATTTTTTTATGTATACTTTCTCAAATTTTTAATTAACCGCAGAAACATACCACTACTAATAGCAAATTCTTTTCCGCTCATAATGTGATGCAGTAAATTTTTCATCTCAAAAGGAGATAAATTTAACAAGTGCTCAGAAGCTTCTTCACCGGTGCAAATTAATGTTCGCGATAGTTCTGTCGCCATAACTTGTATGATCAAACCGACGCGCAGTCTCAGCATCTCGTGGAATAATTGTGGCTCCGTTCTAATAAACATCGCCAGATAAACAAGCAATTCTTGTGTTAGCATAGCGGTTGATTCGTCGTCACCATATGCCTGATGAATCAAAGCTCGCAGTTCATTCTCTGGTAGAGGCGCGACTATAGTATGCTCGTTGCTCGGTGGCATGCCAACAGTCACTTGCTTTTGACGTACTAGTAAATCAGTAACCGCCTTCGCTAAATCTTCCACTCTTTTACCCAACATACCCGCGCTGTGTCGTACAATACCCCACATTTTCTGTTGACAAGCTTTCTCATAGAGACTTTTTAACAAATCCTTTATTAAAACGGGATGTCCCTCTTCTATTACACCTGTGTCAAAAAGTAGTCCCTTCGAGTCCACCTATGTAATGTTTTATATATGTAAAATAATCTTTGGACTATTATATAAATTAATAGAAAATCTTTTTTTACAAAATTAAAAAGAAAAGATAAATATACTAACAATATACTGCAAAATATCTCCTTGCTCTTCAAGACTTTCTGTTTCGCGCAGCATAGATAGCAATTCCTCCACTTCAGTCTCAGCATATTGAGTTTCAGATATTGTTCTTTGTTTAGTTTTAGGAGAATTTTTCCATGATAACAGTTCGTCTGTTGGTGATGGTGTGCGTTCAATCGTCACTGGTTGAGTTGCGTTGATAGACAAGGTAGTATCCGTCACTTCAATAAATGGATTTGTAATTAGAATAGTAGAATGTCTACGGTCTTCCCCTGCCATTCCAAGAATTTCAGCTGAAATATATAAAAGAACTTAATTTGTATAAAATTAATATTATTTGTCATTAAAACATCTTGTATATAAATTCGTATAAACCTGTATAAATCCATATATAAATATAAATATGTATTAGCATTAGCAAGTTTTATCACAATACATACATGTATGTAATAATGTACGCGCTGCGTGTGCGCATATAATGTTTATATTATTAGAAAGAGATATAAATAATAACATTATTCAGATTTTATTTAATATTATAAGTTTAATATTATAAAATTTTATCTCGATATTTATAAAAAAAAATATAGAGATTAAACAATGCAATACATATAATAATAAACAACAATAGTATCTGGTTAATAAACTTACTTTCTTAGAAGATGATAACAATCACAGCAGGAAGGAAGATTGCATTATTATTTAAGGATCCTCTTTAAAAGACAATCAGCACACAGTTAGAACATGAAAATCATTCCATCTGGAATTTTTTTAACGGGACAAATGTTGCTTACGTTCGACAGCTATGGATCGCGTTTTTTTTATCGCGCCTTTGACGGACATTTTACGCCGCAGATGTTTCCCTGTACGAATTGGACCATGTTTATTAAGAAGTCCTGTACGATGAGGAAATGGTCGCATTAAATGTTCCTCCAAATATTGTTGAACCTTGTGAACATGAGAATTATACGTGTATCACACACATATATAAATAATTAGTGATCAAATCTTGAGTGATATATATTTTAAAAAATGTATAAAACAAAATACAATAGTTTAATTATTTGGTAAATAATTCTATTAATTCATATAACATGTTGTAACTTTATTTTGAGCGAATATGTCATTTGAATTTTACATACCTGAGGATTTAGTTTATCAGGACGACCATCCTCGGAACTTCCCAAAAAACTAAGATTCGTGATACACGACGTACTCAAAAAATCGTTCAAGTTTCCCAATGATACTCTAGTACCGTTGATGTACCCACTTTTAAGTTTTTTCAAGGTAGTTATCATAGCTAATGGTATTTTACCTTGATCTAAAAAACATATTAATGAACTTTAATAAGGAGTAAATAAAAAATAAAAATAAGTTTTTTCGTACTGAAAATGATAGCTTTTTTACAGAATATCACAAAATTTAAGCATAGAATATTTATAGCAAAAAATTTATTTAAAAACCACAATAAAAATGTATGCATGTTTTCTATTTTAGAAAAGATTTTTAAATAAAGATTTAAAATTTGCTAATAAAAATTATTGCTGTTTTTATTTCTTCAGAAACTATGCTGCAATAGAACATCTATACTCGAATTTTATGATACTCTGTATGCGGTTTCTTCTAACAGTTAATTTCACGCTAACATTATGCTACACAATCCAATGTAGTATTCGACGAGCTTTTCGTTGTAGGATGAGATCTAAAGCTTCCGACGAAGCCGTACCTAAATGATTATGAGTAGCGACAAGGGTTACAGTTGGTCTGCCGAGCATTTGCTTCCAGTTGATTTTGAGGAAGGCCAAGGTGGTTGTAAAAGTATTCACAAGCAGGTCGACGTCGTATGTTGTGTAGTACTCCTCCGTGTCAAATTTCTAACACATGCAACACACGCGCAATACCACCAAACACAATAAGCCATATCAGGATAATTTAGGATAAATTTATTGCTTGATGCTTGAAGATGAAACAATCTCGCTTCGAATATTTTGCTTTTATCTCGCACTGTATCAGTTGAACATCTTTAATATCAACACAATTCACAATCGCATCCACTTTTGAGACCCGAGTGTCCGATTCATGTTAGTAATGAAAAGAATAGAAACATAACATGAATGAAACTAATTAAAAAAGCTCATGTCGTAACTCTCCATGGATAATTATGTACTAATTTCGAAACTAAATACGTTATTATCGAAGTAAATTATAGTTAAAACTCATATAATAATGTATTATTAAGGCATATCGTGTATAACAAACATAAATCTTGAAGAATTCAAAATCATGTAAGCCATAGAGAGTTAAGTAACTGTTAAATGAAACCATGACAAAAACAAACACATGCAAGCAGACATTAGTTGTTCAGAGCGGATAGTCATAATGTTTATAAAAAATGAGAATTTCACGCAAGAAATTCATCAAAACTTCTAAGAAGAGCCACAAAATTTGTCTAATCATGACAACTTCAACGGACTTCAGAAAGTCTAAAGTAACGACTAAAAAAGAACTATGATTTTGAAATCGTTAAATTACCTAGATGAATATTCTTGAGGGGCATGACCACGAGAGGCCGGCCCAACATATTCTGCCAACTAGACTTCAAGAAATTAATTTCACCTTTGAATATGTCAATCATGAGCTCATAGTCCGATGCGATGTAGAAGCGGGTCATATCTGTCAACTAGTCAATTCGGTGCGAGAACAAGAGGAAACATAAGAAAAGAAGTAAAGATACAAAAAGATGATAAAGCTTACCATAAAATGCGAGTATTTACCTGTGGCGTGAACGCGAATATCTTATCGTGTAAGGAATACAGTTTACTAGTGCTGAGAATTCCTACGTCCCTTGACTTACGCCCGGATAGTCCTAATTTTTTGTTGCGTCCTAAAAACGAGATATAAAATATACAATATCTAAATTATGCTTTAGTAAAATATTTTTAAACAATTTGCGATTTTTGTTGAGTCGTACCTAAATATGTGTATAAATGACTGAGCACTTTTGCGGGTTGTACCTCAATCGGTGCAACTTCTGCAATTGTTTGTACATGAATATCGTGCTGTGCAATTTTTTCCCTGATTTCTGTATCTTCTGCCAAAATAACTACTTGTACCACAACATCCGGTTTTTTTTCGCTGCATAATCGTCTATTTAAGGGATCTAACTCGCCAACTGCAAGAAATCCCTAAAAGTTGAAACAAATTATTGAAAAGAATTATATTACGGAAATATTTTATTATTAATGTAACAGTTAATAGGATTATTGTATTGAACATAATTTTCTAGATTAAAACACTTCATTGTATATAGAAGAAACAGCAAATAAAATTATCAAATACTTAATATTTTTAATATTTGTATATAAACTATAAGATAATATGATAAGAAATGTTATTAACTTTTTAAATGTGGTAATTTAAGAAAGTTCTTAATTTGCCTCAACTATATTTCTGAAAGTATGTTACCTCTTGCAACAATTTTCCTAGAATATAAAGAGATTGTGCCCATTTAAATGGACATCTGCCTAAAGCTATTCGATTTTGGCTACCAGGTTCAGCATACTCCGCTGATACATTCTCAGGTGCGACGGAGTATAATTCAGGCACCAATTTCATACCATCTTCCGCTTTAATCATTACTTCTTCCAACTGTTTGGTGCATGTCTCAACTGCTTCTTTATTGCCTTGGAAGCAGTAATCCAATATTAAATAACAGAAAAATAGTGGCCATTCGCATTCGATATTCTCGAACATACGAAGCTCCCATGGTTCATAATATAATCTATTTCCAAGAATATAATTATTAGTCAAAATAAATTTTACTAAAAATTATTATTAAATAAATACCTATTCATATCCTCTTTTGGCGTTTTATATCCATCTCTTAAAAATCTTTTACAACCATATCGTCCTTGTAATTTCTTGGTAATAGCCTCACGTGTTTCGTGAATTAAATTAGGCTCGTCTACTGCAAACGCAGGGAAACTTATAATTGATAGCAAACCACTATCCAACTCTTTGGAATTTGACTCTCTAGGCAGCATGGATTGCAGTACTGCTTGACACTTTTGTGCCTCGTCGGCCAGAACATGAATAACTGATGTAGGACCACCTCTTGCACCAAATAAATCCAATTCGTTCATTGCCTCCATTGCAGCCTTGGCCATTCCAATACTACTTGCATTTAATTCTGGTAAACCATGATTCGTTTTATCCCCTCTCTCCCAAATTCCATAATCCGGAGTGCAATAGGCAGATTCGATATAAAATACCAAGTTCTGAATAAAAGCCACCTAAAATTAACAAGAAAATTGCAGTCTAGTTTCTTAAATCAGTAAATCTGGTATATATATTATACAAATACACTTATATTTGTATTATTAAAAAAATAGTACAATTTATAAGTTTAATATACAAATGTCAAATATCAAATACCTCATCCAAATTGAAAACAATTTGTAAGCCAGATGCTGTCATTTGAGCCAGAATTAAAAGATACAGAGAAATTGCATCGATTTGAAGATGTCCCCATTCTGTATCTCCCACTACACTTTGACCATTGGTAGAGCTATACTTTGCATGCAAAGCATCATGTGGATTTTGAGTAGATTTAAACTTTTCCACTTTCTCCTTCTGCTGCATCATTGCCATCAGGAGACCCCTCATTAGTTTTACACAGCTCTGTTCAAGTTCATATGTCTTTGCTCTATCCTCATCAGCATCTGCTATCTTTTTATAAGCCATTGATAGACCCCATACAGCAAGTATGCAATAAACGTTATCTCGTATCCAGGCATGGTCATTGTCAGGACTTGCAGGAAAGAGTCCAGTAACAGGATTCTGATAATTCATGATTATTTTGTGGACAATCCGTTGGTAATAGTCCAAACGGACGCCAGAGTTGCTTCTGCTGCGCATTTTGTGCTTTTACTGTAAAAAAAAAAAAGAAAAATTATGATTTTGTATTTACATTTTAGAATCCAATAAGCTTTCTAATCAAATTATTAGCTTTATATGTATATGTTCAAATCTTATACCTTGATAAGTCGCTATATCTAATTTCAATGCATTCTCTTCTATTTTATATATCAAATATACTTCTAAATTATAAACTAGTCGAGATCACAAATAACTAACTTTATAAGCGAGATACAATAATATAACTGGTGACTGAACAATTTTTTATGTATATATAGCTCTGTTATCATGAGTCACAAGGTGAAGGATCAACTTATAAGTTAGTAATGATTATCGCACTTTTAGAGCGTTTAAATCATTAAGAGTAGGAATAAGTACTTCAATTTCGAAAAATTAGAAAAATTAATTATTATGATCATTAAAAACTGCATGTATGTGTGTATCTCAATAACAACTGCTAATCTTTGATTCCAGAAACTCTAGATTTATCAATCAGATTTTCATAGTATCGATTCTAAACAGTCTAAACATCGAGTCGATGTTCTATGAAAAAGTAAGAAAACCACATTTTTTTTTACAATCAATCAAGTAGATATAATTAGGAGCTTTAAAACGCAATGTGAAACGAATGTCAAGCAAACACAAAACACACGCATGAATGTACATACATCTACGACGTTCCCAAATTGTTGGATCGTACGAGGATCCACGCATACGCAGTAACGAACATCAGTCACGTACATATTTCGTTGCGATAAGTGGTACACAGCCAGGCCCGCCACGAGGAAAACAAAAATATAATGAAAAGAGACAATCAAGAGGAAGAGTAAATAACATAGCGTTTCGTGAATAATTTTAATGAGCCTTATTAATGCTTTATCTGTCTGCGTACGTGTCGTTAGTCGCCACCGGATAATGTGTGCACTGTGCATTGACGTCAACAGTATAACGTATATACTTACGTGTTTCCCACTTACGTTTATTGCCTACATCCTTCGCGACTTACAGCCGGTAATTTCAGTTGTCGTTTCTTACATTCGCGCTCCGTTCGATTATTTTTAATGTCACCTACAATTACAAGAACACGAAAATCTTTACGGACTCGTCGCATTTAGAACTTTCCGAAAATGTTTTTCCTACGACTCCACACTATTAAGATCCGGTTGCACCAACGTTACTTTGATTTTAAGCAAAATTTAAAACTTTCTCTGTCTCGTTTTAAAACTGAAAAGAGACAGGGACAAAGAGAGTTTTAAGCCTCGCTTAAAATTAAAGTAACATTGGTGCAACCAAGCGAAAGTAAAATTCAAGATATATTAAAAATTTCAGAGATCGAGACAATCCAATTTCACAAAATAAATCTCCACAATTCCCTTTAATTAATTTATATAACTTTCGTTACAAAAAAAAGTTGCATAGAATGCGGATCGCTGTATCGATTCGCATTCTGTGTAACTTTTTTTTTGTATTATTTGTGTTTAGTAAAAATAGAAATGAACACGTGATACAAGATCGCACGTACGTAGACAGACGAATCTGTCGAAAATAGATTCAATCTACTACCTACTTTGTTGATAGAAAAACTTATACAGATTTGATAGGATTTGGCAATATATTTACAATCATGTTATTGGCAGAATGCTGATAACAAAGTTTGTAAATAAAATATGATTGATTTTAAAAATCACGCAGACTTTGATATACTTCATTAAATACAAGCAAAATTTAACATATTAATTGCTTGAATTGACGTCATCAGTTTGCTAATTATAACAATTTTGCTGTCAATCTGGAAAATTAAATAGTTTACTTATTAAAAATTATTCAAATTAGCACCTAAAAGTAAATTTAACTTTTTTAAATAAATAATAATGAATTTTTCTTTCTTATCTTTTTTAATGATTTTGTAAGAATACGTATATTTGCAAGCCAAGTATGTTTGTATGCGTTATTCACGTTATGTTTATTGCGAAAGCATCGTGAAACTTTCGCATAAAGTTTTCGCCATAGTTTTCTTATTTCTAACAATTGCACGAACAGCTGGGCATATACCGGTATGTTCTTCGAAGTTGCACTACTTTTGATCTGCACTTAAAATGAATAAATATTGCTATTAGATATTGAAAAAAAAGATGATAGATGAAGATTACTGTGCTAATGAAAATCAATCTCCGATTTGTCTTTGTCACTTATTTTTTTCAAAGTTTATTCGAAAAAAGAAAAAGATATTTTAGAAATTATTTCGCACTGATCGCCTCTTATTAATTCTAGGACACCCTGTATGCTATAACTTAAAAGAGAGAGACAAATAGACGGGAGGTAGAGAAGGGAAACAGCGAAAGTGCAACCAAAACGAAGAGAAGAGAGGCTCGCGGTTCTCGTACGTGCGATGTGCGACAGTTTGCGACAGCCATCAGCGGTTATGGACTGATCATCGGTCGCTCTCGCGGTGTTGCGGGTAGCGCTCCGTTTCTTTTTTCGTTCTCCCTTATTTTAAGTTGCATCCAGGAGTATTTTGCTCCGTCGGAGCAAAACCCAAGTTTTTGTGCACACCGGGATCCGCGACGCGATATGGCCGCGTTTGATCTTCCATGCTCTTCGCCGTTTATATTGGCGATCACGTTATTCGTCGCAACGCTAACCTCGTCTATCAACGCCGCAATAGCTGGCACGTCCTTGGAACCGTCGATGCCCGATCGCGATTCTCTTGGTTTTCTGACCGAACCACTGTCGTCGACGGTCGAGCCTCCCAATGCAACGGGTGACAAGAAAACATTGGTGGTAAGTGCACTGGTGCGCACTGCGCAGTTGCGTACTATGCGACGCACATTTTCCGTTTGAACGTGAGAGAATTCCGCCAAATTTGTAGTCTAGATGTCTCATCTTTTCTCTTTTACTTTCTGTATAATTTGTATGTTCTGCGATCCTATTTTACTTCGAATTTGAATCAAAATTATAATATAAAATTCATAAAATATGAAGAGTGTAGCTATAAAAAACAGAATTTTTGCTGTATGAAAAGTGTAATTACGATGTGAATATTTTTATTTAAAAACATATTTATAATTTATTAATTTTATTTTTTGCTATCACAATACTTTAACTTAAAAAATAATAAAAATCTAAATTTTGTTGTATAATATTTTAATTTAAGATGATTTATGAAAAATTTCATTATAATATAGGATATGTTTCTAAATAGATTGAAATTTTTGACTATATTTTTAGTTGTAAATCCCTCTAAATATTCTTTTTATTTTTCTGTTTTGTATATTTCTGATTTATTTTGTTTTTTTTCTTAGTATTTAGTTCTATAAATTCTACAGATTTGATTTCTTCTTATATTCTATTTGTTTTTTATTTTTGTCTTATATTTTTCTATATTTCTTATTTATTTAGAATTTATTTAATTATATTATATTATTTTTTTTCTTTTTTGAATTTTGGAAATCATGTTTCATTTTTTTTTATATTTCTTACGTTTATTAATTTTGTGTATCTATAAATATGAAGTATTACTTCTTATCATCTTTATGATATGGTTTATATACAATAAATTTTTGCATTTAGAGATACATTTTTATTATTTAATATAAAATAATTTAATTTTATAGGGAAATAAAATAGTTTTTTTTATAAAGCAATAAAATATTTTTTAAGCAGTATTCTAGTGTAGCAGAAGGAGGGCCTATAATAACGCTTCAACGTGGAAGTACTACAACAGAATCCAACAAACTTGACGAAACTACAGCAAGAGAGAGTGCGCCTAAGAGACATGCTACTCCTTCCGTCGTTGCAAGGAAAGGAGTTGATAAAAAAATAAAACCGAGGAAGGGAGTTACAGAAATTCCAGAGATAATATCTACGAAAGGTATAGATCAGAATATAGATCCAGAGAAGAAAAATGTATTACTTAATCAGACCACTTTTGAAAATATGAAATTACCTATAATGAAAAGTAGTTCTGCGATAGAAACAGCTCATATCAAATCTGAAATTTCCAATATTAGTCTCCCGAAATTAAATACCACTAATCCACGCTCTTATGATAGCTTAAATCATAGTATAAACTCCAATTACTCTAATATAAGTATACCAGCAAATGGAACTGCAGCTCATCTAGACATAAATAATACAACGAAACCATCTTTGCATGTTGAAAAGCATATACCGAAGCCTAAACCAACGGTAACGACTGTTGATGGACCAGAAATTAATGAATCTATACCACTCCTACGAACAAAAAATCCTCCATTAGGCATGCCAAGAAAAATCGATTACATTGTGCCAGTCATTATAACAATTGTCGCTTTACCGATATTGGGTGCTGCGATTTTCGTATTATATAGGCGCGGTCGAGATTGCTGGGATAAGAGGCACTATCGAAGAATGGATTTTTTGATCGACGGAATGTACAATGACTGATATTCGTATGAGAAGAAGTTTGTTCCATGAGATTAAATACACGTTATGCAAGAAGCAATCAATTTCCGCGTTCTTCCATTTGCAAATGCAAATTTTGTATACGTTCTTTAAAATAGCTAATTAACAATGTACTCCGCATTGATTTCTTCTTACATAATGATATAAATGTCCAAATGACAACGATACCTACGATATCATTAGAATATATCAAAGATTTTGACACTTTTATAAACGTATTGAACTATATATTATGTTAATTGTAATATCATAATAATCTAGGCTCACTATATATTGATATCTAAATTTGCTACAATTTTTTTATTATATTATTGCCTTAATATTATAGACATGTTATAAGATTTAAGATATTATATTGAAAAAGAAATATTGTTGATGGTATTATAATGTTTTTATAAATATTTCATTGCAGCTTCTAAATTTAACATAATTTTCTGAAGTATTTTTTAAATATACATATGTTTATTATATGTATATATATACACGTTGAGATAGATTGGAAATTTTATTTTTAAAACTTGTTTTTATTAATGTGAACAAATTTTTGTATAAATGTTGTATGTCTTTTCGAGACGATTTTTCCTTTCTTTTGTATATGAATGTACATGTCGCATTTGATGCCACCTCTTGTATTAGAGAATATAAAAAAGATTTACAGAGGGTCCAGTTGCCAAATCTGACAATAATAATTAAATTTATATAAACTCAAAACGATTTAATTGAATTGTATTGTGCTTTGGAAGTGCTCTCTCAACGAATAGTATTGTGCACGATCTCTGCAAAAATTGTAGTTTATAAAGAAAAGTTAGAACCTATGAAATGCGATATTGTACACAAATTTTACCAAAGAGTTACTCGATTTATATACTGTAAGTTTGTTAGTTGCATTTTTTTGTTTGCATCTGTAAGATTGTTTTTTTTGCGAGATAATTTACAAATGTTTAATCCATTTATAAATTCATCTAGGATATTTTATATAATTGCCATATATGCGCAGGATATCATTGAAATATCGTCTCACTATGTAAATATGATAGCCAATAATTTGTAAAAAATTATTCAATTTATAAGACCTTTTGAGATTGCAATTTTTAAAAGCAAATTGCATTTTAAGCCTTCGAAAGTCTATATTTTATTAAATATACACGATAAAAAAAGCAATAATAATTATTATTTTTGTACTATATCTATGTAAAAGAAAAATATTCATATTGTTATAAAAAAAAAATATATATATATATTTGCAAATCGCACGTTTACATCATTTCGTGCACCTATTAAAATGATGTACATCATCTCATGAAGATTTCATATTGAGAAATAAAGAAAGTGAAAAAAAGAAAGAAAATGATGTTTGTAAAGATTTTATTAATAAGCTTATCATATAGGTATATAAATTCAGTAACGGTAATAATACATGTTAAATACGAACCTTATGGCTTCTGACTACAGACTTTTATTATATACATTAGATCGCTAACTTGTCTAGTTGTTTCAAATGTCTCAATATATGGCTCTCAAAAGTATGCATGTACATACTGAATCATGCGCATGTGCAATATTAAAGGATATTGGAGGACACTGGTATATATATTAATTACATAGATCTAACATATATACTGTTATAGCGGCCAATAACAGTTCATCGGCCTTATCACATGATCTTTTATGTCACTCATTTACAAAGTTTTCTCAAAAGTATATAAATAATGTAATAATTTTTGTAAAAAAACGAAGATATTGGAAAATGATGAAATTTATGTTTCATTATTTCAAAAATACTATTTTTGTCCCAGTGGCAAATGGCACGTCCTCTCTGTTCATCGTGTCGATGAACATGTTCAGGTTTGATCAATGAGAATAAATCTTAAAATTTGTTCGAGTTGGTCGAGGCTATTTGATGATGAGCAAAATGATGGTAATTGTTATGAACGATTCCATTCAAAACGGTGGCCATACAAAGATGGAAATTTCTTGTATTTGACATTAATCAGGATCATCATCTCGCCCTCGTCTGGGAATGATTTTTTGATATTTTCGTTTTACAAAAATTATAAAATTTCCACATTTTTGGGAAACCCTACAATACTAAATACGGTAAATAACGAAGTTACTGTCATTAACGGCCTAGTGTATATTATAAAAGTCTATGCTCCTAACTAGTCACCACGGTCATATTAGATCATGATGTTATAAGCGAGAAAGTTTCTTGCATGGCATTTATAAATAAAGGAAATTTAAATAAATCGAAATAATGAGATCGCTTTAAGACATTTGTAAAAATGTTCGTGACCCATTTTTGTATACGTTCTCTTTAACAATCAATAAATAATCATAAAAGGCAATGAAATATATATAATAGCTAGGTTTTTAAAATACATATAATAGATTTTTTAAAAGCTACTTTTATTTAACATGTCTTTTATGATTATTTATTGACTCAAGGTAAAAATAGACATAAAAATAAAGTATTTTTACAAGTATTTTAAAGCAATTTCATCATTTTGTTTTATATAAATTCTCTTTAATTACAAATGACATGCAAAAAACCTCAATGTTTCATTTCTCGCTTATGGCATTATAATTCAATATGACCATGATAATTAGTAAAAAATCTTGAGCCTGAAACACAATATTGAAGAGCATAGACAATAGAAACACGGAATAACAAATTTCAACTTACTAGAATCCGTGTATATCAGAATACACGATTTTTCATAGAATGTTTCATATACTCTATTTCTATTGCCCGTGCTTCAATTGTGTCAGACTTTAAACTTGACGAGTGATCACAATGCAGAAAGAGAGCTTTATCTGTTTTACATATGTATGTGTACGCTTTACACATCTGCATACTCAAACATTAATCTTCAATGATCTATGATTTTCAAATAATAACTTTATACATATATTTTTTTCTTTGAATCTTTTTAAGTTCTTCAAGAATACTGCGATAAAATTTTGTCAAATATGATTCAAAATTTAAAAAAAAATTTTAACAAAAATAGTTAATAAAATAAGACAAATTAGGATATATGATTCTGTTTTTGATTTAGTTTCCATAAATAGAGTTCTTTCTCGCAAAATACAGAATGTCGTGAAAACATTTTATGACAAAGATTCATTGTTATTCAGATAAAATTATTGGTGTTATACATAGTGTACGTTTATCTCTATCTATATAATCAATATCTTTATCTCTATATAATCTATATAATCAATATATTCAACATACTTTTCTCTCAATGTAAAGAGAAATCCAAATCTCTAACGTCGTTTTCTAATATTCTAATAAGTTATATTTATTTTAAAGAAGTACAATTATTTAGATCTCATTTGAGATTAAATCTAAATCAAGCTAATGCCTGCGCTCGGTCTATAGAACTAAATATAAAAATAGTTATTTTCACATCATAAATGTTATTTGTTCTGAAGCTTTCATTACAATGCAATATACTTCATTACAATGCAGTATACTAAAATACTACAAAAATAATTTCAAATATCAATTAGAATGAGAATTTAAAAAACAGAAATTTTACAATAATAATAATAATATATTTAATTTTTATTTTAATTTTATCTTTTTCATCATTATAAAAAATATAAACTTTTTAATTCGATTGTATCGAAGAAGCTTCAGAAAAATATAAAATATATTACATTACTAAACTTAATGTAAGAACTTGTGCATAAATATATAGCTTAAATACACAATACATATTTTTAACAATATAATTTCTACAAATATTATAGAAAAGTACGAATGGCGCCAAGGTCGAACTGAAAGAAAAATTCAAGAAATAATTATTAGAAAATCTTATATTTAGCATATATAATTCAACACATATATAATTTTAAGAAAATGGTGAATTTATAGTATAATTTTGTATTGTATACATACTAAAGTATTGGGTTGATTCATAAATAAATTCTATTTTTTTTTATCAGATTTTTTTTGATATGACAAGTGATGTATCTCTACTTTTCGTGGTCTATTATATAATGTGGATTTTGCATAATAATTTGAAAACATTATTGAAATCGGAATGATTTATCTATGGTTTTTGAAGTTTCTCTTTGGAGAAAAACTTCACAAATCACTTTTGTCCTGCTTGATCTGTTATGACACTTTCACCATATGTAATTTAAATTTTTTTTATCATTACAACAGCATTTTTCTTGTTTAAATTTTCAAGGCATTATGTGATGTACATACATATACTTTCAAATCTTCTATTTTAAGATTTTACTTTCGCAATTTTATAAGACGATATGCATAGTTATAAATACATTAATATATACATAAATATTGGGTTGTCCGGAAAGTTCGTGCCGTAAAAGATTTAAATTTAATAAATGAAATTAAAAATTTAAATCTTCTGCGTTTCAATTTTCCTTTAAAATCGGCACGAACTTTCCGGACAACCCAATATATATCTAAGGATTTACGATTGAGGAACTTATTAGAGATGAAATTAGAACTTAAGATTTTCAGAAAAGATAAATTATTACATGCAACGAAACTTATTTATGAATCAATCTAATATATGTATACTCAGAGAGCACTCATGTCAAAAATCGGAATAAGACGTTTTAAAGATCATTAAGACATCATTTCTTAGATATCTTTGATATTTTAATGAATCTTTAAATAAGACATTTTACGTCACAGTTTTGAACATGCGTTTGTTGTCTGGATAAATCCGAAAATTGAGAGCTTTACTGAAGACTTTTAAAAATAAATAATATAAATTATTTAATATAAACAATCTAACCAACATTTAAAAAATCTATTTTGTTAAAGTAAAATCAACTTTGATCTTATTAATAATTTTATTATCTTATTATAATAGTTTTAAAGTATAAATTCAATTTTCACGCCTTAAACATTTTACTATTTTTTTCTATTCAGTCCAACCTTGAATGGCATTTGTATATACACAATCATTATCACTAGATCAATGAGCGAAGAGCCGAGTTTCTTTCACGAGAATCCTTTAATCAGTAAATTAAAATATTGCGCTACATGATACACTAAATTAGTTTCCAAAAAGATATAAAATTTCAAACTTTGACACAAAAATAAATAAAGCGTTAAGAAAAATTGATTCGAAAAAGATATCTCTCTGAATACCAACATTTGTCTAATATTAAGAAGCGGGATCTATTATAAAATATTCTTCATAGAAATAAAAGTAAACTGTGTTTAAATGAATTCTCGAAAATAGATATTTGAGATTGATTATAAAAGGATCGATCGAAAACGCATTTATTTAAATTAATTCAATTTTTTTTAGAAAGCTTGTCAATATCCAGCCAGATAAAATTGATTATATTTATTATTTATCTATTGTTTTCAACTCGGTCATCACTGCAGAAATATTGCATTCAACGCGAATAGATTTTTTTCTTCAGAGATTAGAGAACTTTCATATAGAATTATCGAAGGGTCCCTTTACTTTGACTTGTACTTTGCCTCATCTGGGAAAGCTTCCCTGGGCGGTATAAGACTAAGCATCATTATGTGTCGTGTGTAATTCCGCGAATTGCGAAATTGTGTATCGGTACCGTGGATGCGATCTAAAACGCCGAGCACACCATAGCATTGGTTAAACCTAAAAATATTCATTAGTCATTAGCATTCATGTAGCAATTATAAACTTGTATAATCAAATAATTATAAATCCTGATTTTTTTTAATGTTAAATTCAGTATAAACATCATATTCTATTACGTTATCAAAATCTGTTTTAAGCATTCATTATAATAGAATAAATAAAGCGAAATCATTTTAATATGATTTAAATTAAAAAGATATTAATAAGGTTTGCATTACTTCAAATGATGGAAATCATGTGCTTCCGGCGATGGGAAAAATGGTAAATGATATCCGGAATGTGCATTCAACGTCGAAAGAATCGCAAGCGAGAACCAAATCCAAGCGGTAGCTACATGGGAGCCCATGATGAATACACCTAAGAAAGGTGGAAGTAGATTCGATCCAATATTTTCCAAGGGATGGCAATACAAAGCAGTCACAGCTATGGGAGCAGTCCATTCGTGATGTTGTTTATGTATATATTTGTATAGGGAACGCTTATGAAGAAATCTGCAAAAAGTGTTCATTATTAGTAATCATTGGTTTAATTATTTGTGTTTGATATGTTTGTATATTTAACAATCTGGATGTAAAAGATTAATAAAAGATGAACAATTATTGGATTGTCCGGAAAGTTCATGCCGATTTTGAAGGAAAATTGAAACACAGAAGATTTAAATTTTAGTATACATTTATTAAATTATATAGGTGCCATTCTGTTTTACAACCTTTCTTCATCTTTCAGGCAACTTGAAAATTCCATCCTTCCAGAATCTCTCAGATTTTTCAGCAAAAAACTTTTCTAAGTGATTTTTTTATCTCGACCAAAGAGTTGAAGCTTTTTCCATTAAGGGAATTTTGTAATGATCGAAATAAATGAAAATAAGTGGAAATCAGAGGGTGCGAGGTCTGGTGAATATGGTGGATGGAGTAGAACATCCTAACCGAGCTCCAACAACTTTTATCGAGTTATTAAAGACACATGAGGCCGCGCATTGTCCTGATAAAACACGACGCCCTTCCGATTCGCTATTTCTGGACGTTTTTGTTCAATTGCTGTTTTCAATTCGTCTAATTGGGAACAATACTTCTCTGAATTTATCATCTCGTTGTTTGAT
>Ga0157364_1001044_pt1 | contig 22373 bp, 35 predicted proteins | sample AttsexASBM2_FD_111476 | JGI IMG/M metagenome (GOLD analysis project Ga0157364, IMG submission 111476) | Fungus gardens microbial communities from leaf cutter ant in Ribeirão Preto, State of São Paulo, Brazil - Atta sexdens ASBM2 | ecosystem: Host-associated > Fungi > Mycelium > Unclassified ...
CTTTCCAACACAAGTTCAATTATGCAAATCCATCCAGCCATTCATGAGATATTAGCAAAAAATACTTTTAGAGTTACTGATGACCTGATATCTCAGTTGTTTGTTGTTGCTTTTGTACATCCTGCATATTTGTAGATAGCTCTCATTTAGGGCTTTACAGTACAACTTAGTTTGTAAAAATCAGTCTACTGGTTGTAGAGATACAAGCTGAATAAAGTTTGTTACAGCAATCATTACATATAATGTTATATTATATTTCTTTGTTATTTTTTCAAATCAATAATTTATTACATGAAATATATTGACAGACCACGATAGCTATAATATAACTACTTACATAAAGAAGACAAAGAGAAGAGAGAGAAAAAAAATAAATAAACAAAAGGAGAAAGCTGAAACTAAATGTTACAAACTCAAGACCTTAGAGTTGATCAAGAGAATAAACCTTGTATTAGGTTAACACAAGAGAACTCAATAAAGAACTCTATACAGAAATATCTACTTTATATACTAAACATTGATGGTTCATGCTACTACTTCTCTAGCCTACCCTAAAGACCATATGTTCATCTTAAAACTAACATATATAAGATATGTTGTTATGACCTCATTCTTTCAGAATCTTTTATATCCTTCTTTGTAACCTTGTGACTTGTGACCATTACTGTGACCATGTCATCTGATGTGACTTATGTGTGACAGCATGATTATGACATTACCTCTAACCCTAACCCTAAGTTCAAAATAGAAAAATAAATCAAAAAGAAAGAATATTAAATAAAAAAGCTAGCATCTAGGCTTTGTATGTCTGATACTAAACTACAAAGAGTTAAAAGAAAGAAAATGCTATCAAGTGATTTCTTTATGAAAAGAAAAGGTCCTAGGGTTAAACTCTGAGAATATAATGAAGTAGTTAAAAAACTCCTTATTGGAATTCCAATATTTATTATATATTCTATACTCATAAAGAATATAGCATCTTAATTCAATTAGATAATAACTGTAAGAATAACTAAAATTCTTCTTAGAGAAGAATCTTAAGTGATATTCTCCTATAGGAGCATGATTTGTAATTGCTCTTATCACTCTCACACATAGAGAATTTGAATATCTAATAGATTTAAGCCACATACTGCTCTTTGTATAGATAGGCTTGATAAGAAGATAGTCCTTATTAAGTAAATCAAGGAAATGCTTCCTCTTGAAGTCAGATACTTGGAAAGTCATTGATCAATTTTAAATAATTGAGTCATATTTGTCTTTCATACTGAAGTTCCATGACAATTTATATAGGAAGATTAGACTAAGATTAAACTTCTTTGTTTCTTTATTGATAATTGAATAATAAATCTATTTGGCATTGCTATGACAATCCTAGAATTCAATAGAGTTGTATATACTTGTCAAGAATGCAAGAAGTGAACTTAACTTTTCTCATTTTTATTTTCTTTTCAATTTATTTTTCATTTTTCTATTATAGAACTTAGAGTTAGGGTTAGTGATGACATCATACCATCACACAGCAGGTCACATCAGATGACATGGTCACAAGTCACATGACACATAGAAGGATATAGAACATTCTGGAAGAAATGATATTATACAACATGTGATATATATGTTGATCTTAAGGCATATACATAGTCATTTAGGGTAGGCTAGAAATAGCTCGCACAGACCATTAGGTATTAGTATATAAGATAGACAATCTTGTACAGAGTTCCCTATTGAGTTCTCTTGTGTTAACCCAATACAAGGTTCTTTTCATTGACCCACTCTAAGGTCTTTGATTTGTAACACTACTCTTCTCAAAGAAGAATCTGAGATTTTGAGCTATAGTGATAAACTAGATTTGATAAGAATGAGACAATAAGTTAAATATACATCTTGCTAAATAGATAGTATTAGTAACAGCTATAATGTGTGAAATGTCAGTAACTTGAATTACTTGATTGATTCTATATCTAATTGCAAATAGTTCAATCTCAGTTAAAGTAATGTTGACAGTGTAATAAATGGTCTTGGTAATAATGTTTGAATCTGAATAAATATAGGCTATAGACATAGTAATATTGTTTTTTAATGCTAACATCAAATATAATGATGACAGTCTTGAAATTGCATAAAGAGTCTTCAAATATATTGTTAATTTTTCATAGATAGGCAGCCTTGTAATCATTGACTTTTTATTCTGCAATGTTATCATATGTTAAGTCCACTCATTCTAAAGATATGTTCCCATAGTAGTGTGGTTATTATAATATCTCTATGACAGGCCCATCTTCCATGATAGCTATTCTTTTTATAATACATCTCTATAGCATTGATACAACAATCCAGATATCTAGTCTTCTATGATGGGAATACTCCTATCAAACTTGGTCTCCCATGGCAGAGTTCTCCTATCTGACCCCTATTAGTATCTTACTACTGAAACCTCCATTCAGGGCAATACACTGAAACTTCAAGCATCTCCTATATCTCTGACTTGTATATAAGACTAGTAGTTATATTGTAACTTGCTAGTTTGATAACTGAAAAATATAACTCTTATTGAACTCAATTTCTGATATTCAATAGTAATATACCAAATTAGTACTCACTCTCATCTCAGACTTCATCCACTCATCTGAAGTTGCAACTATGCAGTAGACAGATGGTGCAGCATATAAACTGAAGCCAAGGTTATTCTAACAAGTCTATATCATCAAGCTCATTGTATGAAGTTTTCATACTCTACATATTTTCAAGTCAATTTCACAAACTTTCTTTCTTTAGTGTAAACCATGCCTGACAGATGTTGAATGAAGGATGATTAGAAAAGATATCTACTAATTGAAATTCAGGTATAAGTTCTTTGTGTAGAGAGTTGAATGAAGAAAGAATTCTATTAAGACAATTATTTGTATTTACTATGGAACTTTTGACCTTGAATTTTTATTTGGAAGATAGCTTTTCCGGAGAAAGATGATGCAGATTTGAAGCATTTAAATAATGACAATCCAACAAAGTCTTGACTATATAATTTAAGGGTAAAGATGCCATTTTCAATTGTTGATAACCACAGATCTTGTCTAAATGGAGGTGAATGGGAATAAAGCCTGTGATGGCCCTAATTTCCTAGATGGAAGATATTTGAAAAGCTTCTGTAATCTATAAAGCAACTCTTTATTGCATTTCTCTCAATTTTTTAAGAAGGTAGAAAAGAAGAACATTCTTGAAGTATCAAAGCAGAAAGCTATATAGTACAATGGGAAGAGCACATGTTCTTTAGAGTAGTCATTTGTGAATGGCAACAAATCTCTAGTGGAATTACCTAACATCTTCATACTCTTAATTGTTAAAAGAGCTTTATTGGTATGAAAGTAAATGTGTTGCCAAAAGAAAAGTTTTCTATCAAAAATGAATCCAAGATATTTCCAGATATCTCTTGGTCATAAAATGGGTCTTTCTAATGAAGAGAGATCTAAAGGAAGAGGGTTAAAGTTCTTGGTTGATTTAGAAAAATAGAAAACTTCTGATTTTCCATGTTCAACCATAAGTCTGAACTAATCAAATGAAGATGAAATAATGTTGTAGCTATAAAAGATAAAAGCATTTGATTTTTCAAAAGATTTTTCCTATGAAATAAAAAAACTATCATCCACAAAAGATAGAAAAGAAATGGAGGAATTATGAAATAGACTTTTTGATCTTTTTTCAAAGATATGGAAAATAAGAATGATATACAAAGTGGATAATAAAATGGGAGATAGAGCTGACCCTTAACCTATACCTATATCTGTATTGAAGAAAGGAAAAACAAAATTGTTCCATATATACTATATTTTTCTGTCTATTAAATAATTAGGAAAGAATAATAAAATTCTAGAATTGAAGCCAGCTTTATCTATGGTCAAAGAGAGAAGCTAATAGTTAAGCAAAGGAAAAAACTGGATAATGTCAAAGACCAAAGTACTTGTTTGGAGGTCTTTAACCTATTCTAATTAAATGAGATAAGTCAGAACAATGTTTGCATCAATAGTCAATTACTATTTAAGTTCACCTAATTGGTTAGGATGAACAAAATTAGATGCAATAGACTGATACTGTAGTTTCTCTCTGATAACCTTTTTGATAAGTTTTCCCAAAGTGTTGAGGACAGTAGGATAGAATATCTTGGAGAAGTTGTACACTACTTTGTTGGGCTTTAGAATGATAATTGAAGTAGACATCTTAAAATGCAATAGCCAGTAACTGAGATTGATGCACATATTAGTGATATTGACAATGTTGGATAGACACTTACTGTCATTTATAACCACTTTGAGATATCTCCAAGAGACATGATCTGGTCCTGGAGTGGATGAGTTGCTGTATTTTGCAATCTCATTTCTGAATTCCTTTTTCAAAGAAGTTGGCCATTCTAAAGGGGGTTTTGAGAGGACTTCATCCAAAAGTCATAGATTTACTTGACAACTTTGTATTAAATTAAAAGTTTGATATAAGACTTATCAAAAATCTTCAAGCTCAACCTAAGATCACTTATTATGTTAAAGAGCTTTAATAGCAGGAAGTTTACACTTCTTGGCCTGATTCATAAGATCTCAAGGTCTCTTGTTTTTTGATATGATCTCTTGAATTTTCTCATTAAAAATGAATATTTAGTTTACTTAACAAACTGCTTGAACTTCTTCCAATCCTCTAGTGATTTGGATGAGTGATAAGTGTTCAGTTTTGTGCTACACTCATTGTTCCACTTTTGAACATTTAGTAATGTTAACATTCTTAGAAAATTTATACCAAATATAGTTGGAAATTCTTGTGTATTCTTGAACTATATTTTCAAGAGAATATTTGCTTGATATATCTGCTGTATCAATATTTCTGTCAGAGTTGTGAATGATAGACTCTATTTTATTTTTATTTTATTTTATTTTTATTTCTATTTTATTTAGAGTTAGAGTTTAATATAATATTACTGTTACAACTGTCACAGTAACAGTCACAAAATCACATGGTCACAATAGAACATGGTAGAATATCCTGGAATAATTATGTCATATAATGTGCTTAATGTTATGGTGTACTTGAACACTAATATTTTTCTTTTCTTTTATCTATTCTTTTCTTTGATTTTTGTTTTCTTTTTTGTTTTCTTTTTATTTTATTTGACAATGAAGAGGCACATGACTGTGGTCACATGACGTATTACATGACATATCACATGATGTGACATTATAGGCCTAAATTCTGGTAAGAAGAGGTAAGAAAAATAATATCAAGGTACATGTTAATAGCATATTTACCTTATGATGTACATTTGGTATACTCATAGCTAACATATGGACATTAGGGTAGGGTTATTCATTGTTAGCATGGACCATGAGGATTTTGTATAAATAATATAGGAATGCATCAGAGACTTCTTGTTGAATTCTCTTGTGATCTTTACTTAATATCTGTCTTAAAATTTACTTACTTGTGTGACTATTGATCTTTATGATTAGTAATTGCTACAACACTTAATACATGTTAACTTTATGGTTTATACATGGTCTTTAGGGTGGGCTGGATACAGTAGTAGTACAAACTATCTAGTAGAGTATATAAGATAGACAAATTTGTAGTAGAAACTCCATCAAGTTCTCTTGTAATTAACCTAATCCAAGGTTTACTCTTTTGATTCTAACTCTAAGTCTTAAGATATAACAATTTACTAGAGTAAACATGAGTTTTATGATGAATTTCTCTTCTTTCTAATAATATATCATTGCTTATCTTAGATAAATTCCTTGCTGATGGATATATCAACTATTAAATAAGCATGATCTAATAAATATCAGAATTCTAGTAAGATGAAATGAAAGTTAACTTAACCAAATCTGAATGAAGAAACATAAGATCAATAACTAAATTAGAATCATTAGTATTATCAGCATAACAAGTTGGGACCTGATGAATAGAAAAAGATATTCTCAGATCAAAAAAATCAGAAATCTGTATAAGAATATTACTGTGAGCTAAATAGTGAGGATGAGACAGATCTCAATCTCTGTTTCTAATGTTAAAGTCTCTAGTCATGACAAGAATATTACAAATATTAACCTCAGTATTCTTGATATACTTTAAAGCCAATTAATACTCATCATAATAGATATTGATCATAAAGAAAATAGAGCCATTGTTAAAAAATAAAACTCAATTGATATTCCTATGGTTTAAAATATCTCTTCTGAGTACAAATTACAATTGAATAAGCCTAGTATTGATGTAGGTTATTACTCCTGGATGTTCATTGTCATTGGACAATTATCTAGAAAAGGTTATCCAAATGGGATGATTAGAGGTGCCAACAATTTTGTTACTCTCCTCATTGGATGAACTTGGGATATTTTGAATAAAAGACTATAGGAGTTCTTGAATAAAAAGAATATCAAACTTTTTTTATTTTCTAGAATTATTTTAGTGAGTAATCTGTTCTTATAAACATTCCATGAGAATAAGCAAAGATTTTTTAAATTCATGAACTTGCCTTGCCTATAACTGAGTGGATTAATTTGCTTTGACTTTCATGAAGCTCTTGATATTTCTTGGCATACTACTCTTTGTTAAATCTATGCTTCCAGAACAGATACGTATTGCTATCCACTTGGTGTTTGCCTTTGTAATTAACATACTTGAAGCTATGTGGGCATGGCTTATCTTTCTTGGTTTCAAGTCTAGACAGGCTCATCTTAAATTTACCTTGTAATACTATGCTAGATCATGATGGTGTTCAATTTTGTATAGTTTATTATACTTAATGTATTTAGATCCATAAATATGATAGAAAAACATTGTGTGCTCCCATTTCCAATAGTTCTTGTATTAAGGTACTCCTGGATTCATATTGGTATCTTAGATAATAGTGATGTGATTCTCTATATTAAAACATCTGTTAATTAAGAACTTAGCTGTTATAATTGATGTCTCCTGATTATGGTATGGACTAAGGTCAAGGATAATGATGACATGATTGGCTGCACCATAAGTGTCTCAGTCAGCATCTCATGTAGTAGGTACAATAATCTTTCTTAATTCTCATGTTCTATGACTCATTTACTTTATGGACTTCACATTGTTTTCTCATAGCTAGTACATATATATAGTGTAGATATTATACTGTATCCTTACACTTTATTAATTGAACATACTCCTATTCCTTTCTCAAGTCTTTGCCTAAGTTGCAACCTGAGCCAAGTCTAAGATCATAACATTTGGTAAAGATCACCAGGCTCACCTTGCAAGAAAGGTGCAATGAAGAAGAAGTCTATGGATGAAATGAGACAGAGTTATCTGTTGAGCAGAACATGTGTAGTAAAAACTATAAAAGGGGAACAAAGAAAAGTTCCAAGAAGAAATGAATAATTATGGTAGAGACTACAGATAGACAAGATGGCAGGACAAAGCCCAGATACTATTGAAGTGCTAGAAGAGATACTAGGATCACTGAGGATCACCAAAGACAATGTGTCAAACAGAAGCACAGTGTCAAGATCAAAGATTATGGACTTCGTTTTTTCTTATTTTCTTTTCTTATTTTCTTTTTTTATTTTTAGAACTTGGGGTTAGGGTTAGAAGTGATTGGTCACACTGTCACATCAGTCACATCTGATGGTATGGTCACAACATCGATCATGGAACTTAAAAGAAGAAAGTAAAAGATTCTGGAACAAAGTGATATCATACAACATGGACACCATATGTTGGCCTCATGCTTTACATATGGTCATTTAGGATAGAGTGCACAGTAGCTAGCATGGACCATCTGTAGGAGTATATAAGGTAGACTATTTTGTAAAAAGCTCTTTATTGAGTTTTCTTATGTCTTCTCTAATACAAGAGTTTGACCTTTAAATCCACTCTAAGGTTTTAAGGTTATAACATACAGAGCTAGCAACATTAGAGACAGAAGAAATGACAACAGCACCAGTACCAGCAATGTACAACAAGAATGTACAGATAATGATACCAAAGAGTATGGTCTCAGACCCAAGATGGTTTGATGGGGACAGAACAAAGTTCAAAGATTGGTGGAGGGAAATCTGATTATTCCTCAAGAGCAACAGAGTAGTTGTAGCAAATGACAAGATCACCACAATGTTAGTCCAACTTAGAGGGGATGTAGCAGGAATTTATACACAGAAAAAGATCAATGAATTAGAAGACACTGAAGATACCTAAGACTGGGAAGAATTTGTTAGGGAAATCAAGGCAGCCTTTAGTGACAAGAGCAAAGCAGCAGATACTGAATGGAAGATTGAAATGTTCCAACAGGACAAGAAACACATTGCTGATTTTATAATCAAATTTGAAGCACTAGCTATGAAGGCAGAAACTAATGACACGAATGCAATATTTTTATTGAAAAAGAATGTGCAAGCAGACATTATCAAGACCATACTAGGATACCCACCAATGGTAGCACCTGATACACTTAAAGAGTGGAAGGTGGTGATTACCTTAGTAGAACAAGAATATGAATCCATGGAAGGAAGACATGACTATAAAATGGGAACAGAAACAACATTTGGAGGACAAGAAGCACCCATGGACATTGGAAAGTCCCAAGATAATTTTGATGAAAATGGGAAACCAAGATATTTCAATTGTAATGTATATGGATATATGGTGAAGAAACGCAGGAAACCAAAGAAGGATAAAGAGACAAGGAAATGCTATGAATGCAGCAAATTAGGACACCTGGCAAAGGATTGAGGTCAAAACAGAAGATGAAGATCAGGAGAAACCAAGATGAAGAAGACAACAACAACAAGAAGGTTTTGTCAAAGGTTCAGAGTAGGCACAATATAATGAACCTTTGTACATAGTAATTTCCAAAATTGATATGTTATTCCAAATCAACAAAACAACAAAGCAAGGGAATTAAATGTGCATACCAATATCAAGACAAAAGACAGAAAAGAATTAATGTTACAGACATTGGTAAATTCTGGATATACTCATACTAGGATCGACAAACAACTGGTCAAGGAAGAAAAAATTAGGATAGAACCTATAGACAAATCATTCAAAGTCTTGAATGCAGATGGGACAAAGAATGGAGAAGTTACGTGATTTGTGCTACTAGAAGTAGAAATCAATGGACATAAAGAATAAATTGATGCAGTGGTCATAGATTTAAATAGCATGGACATGTTTTTTGGGATATAACTGGTTGGTAAAACACAATCCAGAAGTAGACTGGAACAAAGGAACAATGTGGCTCACGAGGTGCCCAAGAATATGTAGATCAAGACATTAGGACATGTCATTTTCACCCAGATATCAAAGGACATAGGCAATGAATGACAATGACAAAGGATAGCAAGAAATAGGAAAGGAGCCAGACCCAACCAATCCAGAGGATCTCCCAGATTATATTTAACCTTTTACATATCTTTTCAACAAGAAGAAATTCAAAAAGTTACTGAAAAGACAAGAATGGGATCATGAAATCAACTTAACAGAAAAGGTACCCAGGGAACTTAATGCAAAGGCCTACACTATGACCATAAAAGAGGAAGAAGCATTAAACCAATGATTGGATGAATAGTTGAAGGTAGAATTAATCAAGGAATCCAAATCAAGATACATAGCACCTTACTTTTACATTCTAAAGAAGGACAGATCATTATGACTAGTTCAAGATTATAGGAAATTAAACCAGGTCACTATCAAGGATAAAACACCATTACCATTAATTGGAGAAGTTATCAACAAGTTAAAGGAAGCCAGATACTTCAACAAGTTAGACTTAATTTGGGGATATAACAATGTGTGGATAAAAGAGAAAGACAAATGGAAAGCTACCTTTTTAATAAATAAAGGGCTATTTGAACCTCAAGTAATGTACTTTGGACTATGCAACTCTTCTGGAACATTTGAACAGATGATGAACAGTATATTCCGAGAATTGTTACATGAAGGAATACTAGCAAACTACATAGATGACTTGGTAATACCAGCAAAGGACATGAAGGAACTTGAAAAAAGGATGATCCAATTCCTCAAAATTGCAGAAAAACATAATTTCTGTTTTAAATGATTGAAATGTGATTTCAACATGGAGAAAATCCCAATTTTGGAAGTAGTCATTGGAAGAGGACAAGTACAAATGGAAACCAATAAAGTCAAGGCAGTTAAAAAATGGAAAATCCCTACCAAGATAAAAGAAGTAGAAAGCTTCCTGGGGTTCGCAAATTTTTATAGACAGTTTATCAAGAATTTCAGTTATATGGCAAAATCTCTCAATGAACTCAAAGGCAAGAAGGAGTGGAAATAGGGAGAACAACAACAAAAAGCATTCAAAGAGTTGAAAGAGAAAATAACAAGTTAACTGGTCCTTGTGCTACCAAAAAGAGAAGGGAAATTTTGAGTAGAAACCAATACATCAGGACATGTAATAGGAAAGGTTCTATCACAAGAACAAGACAGAAAATGGAAACCCATTGCATTCTTGTTAAGAACAATGCAACTGGTAGAACAAAACTATGAAATATATGACAAAGAATTACTCACAATAGTAAAAGCTATTACAAAATGGAGACAATATTTGTTAGATGCCATAGAGAAATTTGAAGTCTGGACAGATCACAAAAATCTCAAATATTTCAGAGAACCACACAAACTCAATAGATAACAAGCTAGGTGGTATTTGAAATTACAAAATTAAGATTTCATATTGCAACATATTTCTGGGAAAATAAATACTAAGGCCAATGTTTTATCGAGGAAAGATCACATTGATACCACAGAAGACAACAAGGATGTACAAATGCTCAAGGACAAAATGTGAGCAAGAAGGCAAATAACAGTGGAGATAGAAATGATATGAGGAAACCAAGTAGTAGAAGAAGCTACTATATTGGAAGAAATATGACAAAATGGGACAAAAGAACAGGAAGTACAAAGAGAACCAGAAAAGAAAAATGGACAATCATGGGAAGAAGATGGAATTGTCTATATAGATGGAAGAATCTACATACCAAATAACCAAAGAATTAAGAAGAAGATGCTTCAAGAAAACTATGATTTAGTAGATATAGGATACTTAGGACAATAACGAATGATAGAGCTTATCAAAAGAAACTACTGGTGGCCAGGAATAGAGAATGATGTCAAGAAATATGTTCAAGGATGCTTCAAATGTCAACAAAATAAGATGCAACATATGAAGAAAGCTGGAGAATTACATCCCTTGAAAACACTAGAGGGACCATGGAAGGAGATCAGCATTGATGTTATTGGCCTATTACCAAAATCCAATGAAATGGATGCCATCATAGTTATTGTAGACTAATTCACAAAAATAATTTGACTTAAAGCAACAATGACAAATGTATCATCAGAAGAGATTGCAAAGATCTATCACAATGAAATATAGAAACTGCATGGAATTCCAAGAACTATTCTTAGTGACAGAGGACCTCAATTTGCATTAAGATTTATGGAAGATCTCACAAAACCATTAGAAACAAAATGAATGCTATTCACTGCATATTATTCTCAAACAGATAGACAGATGGAGCAAATCAATCAAGAGATTGGCACATTCCTGAGACACTACATCAATTACCAACAAGACAACTGGACAGAATGGCTAGCAGCAGCAGAGTTTCAATATAACAACAAAAAGCATGCAGCAACAGAATGTACCCCATTCAAACTTAATTTTGGACAACATTCATGGAAAGGGGACTTAACTGTGTAAATGGAATTTCCAAAGCTGGAAGAATTCTTGATTGGTTTACAAAAAAGTTGGAAAGAAACAACCAAAGCAATGAACATGGCTAAAGAAACAATGAAGAAGCAGTTTGACAAGAAAAGGCAAAACCTACAAGAATTAAAGAAAGAAGATAATGTATGGTTGGAAGCCAAGAATATTCATTCAAACAGACCCTCAAAGAAGCTGGACCAGAAGCAATATGGACCTTTTAGAATTCTGAAGGTGATTGATCAAGGAGCATTTCAGCTTAAACTTTCAGAAAGATGGATAATCTACAATGTGTTCAATAAGGACCTATTAATATGATGCAAATCTGGTTCTTGCATGAACCTTTTCTTCAACTCTTCAAATGTTCTCTCCTGCTTTTCTGTCCATTCCCACTTCCTATCTTTTTTCACCATATCATGTAATGGTCTCACTATAGATGCAAAGCCCTGTATAAATTGGCGATAGTAATTTGCCAATCCCAGAAACTTTTGGACATCTTTGATACACTTCAGTGTCAGCCACTCTAATACTTCTTTTACTTTTTCCTCCTCCATCTTAATTCCCTCTGGTCCTATCACTACTTCTAAAAATCCTACCTCTCTCACCTTTCATTTACACTTCTCTGGTTTAACATACAAATCATTTTCTTCCAACCTCCTAATCACTTTTGCTACTATTTCATCATGCTCTTCTTCTGTCTCTGTTCCTATTATAATATCATCTATAAATACCACTACCTTCCCTATGTTAATTAAGTTTCTCAGCAACTCATTTATCATTGCTTGGAATGTTGCTGGTGAGTTGGTCAACCCAAAGAACATCACTGTAGGTTCAAAGGACCCTTCCAGTGTAGTGAATACCACCTTCCACTTGTCTCCTTCCTTAATCCTTATATTGTTATATCCCCACCTCAGGTCCATCTTTGTAAAAACCTTCTTCATTCCAATATTCTCCAACACATCTGATATCACAGGCAAAGGGTAGTTATTTTTAATGGTCCATTGATTCAGATACCGATAGTTCTGGACCATTTTCTTTTTTCATCCTTTTTTCCCATGAAGAATACCAGTGCCGTCTGCAGTGATTTCGATGGTCGGATGTACCCTTTCCTCAGCTGCTCCCAGATAAACTCCCTTACTTCCTCTCTTTCTTCCCTTGACAATGGGTAGACCTTTCCCTTTCTTGGCACAAACCCCTCCTTCACTTCTATCACATGATCCCACACCTTCCTCATCAGCATTATTTCTGATTGTTTCTTCCTGAATACCTTAATCTATGGGTGAAACTTTTCTGACACCATCTTCTTTGCTTCCTCTTCAAATCTTGCTGCTGCTTCTTCTTCATCTCAGATTTTCCATTCTTCCACCACTTTTTTAACCTCCATTGTCTTCCCTTTTTTCTGCTTTTTCCTCTTATCTTTCTCCTCTCTTTTATTTCCTGCTTCTTCCTTCGCTTCTTCTTCCTTCTGCTTCTCCCATCCTGATTTCCCCTGCACCGGTCTCCACTGCTTTCCACATTCCTCTGGACACCTTGTCATCTTCACTTCTCCTGTTCTCCAATCAATCTCTGGATTGTGGTGAGCTAGTCACAGTATTCCTAAGATCACCGTCCACTTTTATCCTCCAATCACATTAGTTTCTGTCCTTTCCCTATATCCCTGATAATAGATATTCACCTCCACTATGTGTTCTATGGGTCCTTCTTTATTCAGTGACCCATCCACATTTCTCACATTCATCAGTCTCTCTAATTTCTTCAACTTAAACCCCTACTTTCTTGCAAATTCTGAACTCATTACTAGCCCTGTTGCTCCACTGTCTAACAAGGCTTCCACCATTACTCATTCTTGTGTGTCTATCCTTTCTAGTCCAATTTTCACTGTTACTTCTCTCAACATTTTTCCCTTTATTTTTCTTACTCTTTCTTCTTTCTCCTCTAGTTTGGGTGTATTGGCATTTATTTCTGTAGCTAATACACTGTATTTATGTTGAGAATCTAGTTGAGGAGTTCTAGACTCTCCACCCCTTTTAAATTGTTCACATGATCATGAATCTCCTTGATCCTTCCTTCCCTATACTTTATCCTTCTTCCTTCCATCACTCTTCCCCTGCCCCTATTTCTGCAGTGGTGGGCCATATGCCCAAAACCCCCACAAGTGTAACAATTCCTTCCTCAATCTACCTCCATTGCATAAGGGTCCTGTCTAGGAGGAACCCCTACTCCCTGTTTTTGCCCTTACTTTTGCCCCCTCACTACTACCATATTTGTCCTTTCAATCTCTTCCATTAGAGCAGGCCCTGTTGTCGCATGCTGAGAAAACATTTGCCTCTTCTGCAACACTAGTGATCGTAGCATTATCTGTTTCTTCTGCTTCTACATTCCTCCTCCTATCTCCTTCTTGTCTCTCAGTCTTTCTTCTTCCTTCTTGCTCTCTCTCTAGTTTTTATCAAGGGCCATTGCCCTCTTATACTACTGCTCGATAGAGCCCAGTTGATTCTTGGCCTCCATCAATTTTCTTCTTATCACTCTATTCATCCCTTTTTTGAATTCTTCCACCAAGGGCCTTCCCTTGTACCCACTTCCTCTCGCTGCTCTCTTAAATTCCTACACAAACTCCTCCATAGTCCTCCCTTCTTGCTCCAGCTTCCTTAGCTCTGCCACTTTCACTGACTCTTCTTCTCCACTACCAAATTCTTTCTTCAAACTTATTAAAAATTCCTCTACTGTTTCATACTCCATCTCTCCTATCTCCAATTCCTCTATCACATTCTCCTTCTATATATCCACTGATCCTCTCTGTACATATGAGAGGACCCATTGAACTTATTCTTCTACTGTTGCCTCCCTCATCTTCATCCTCAAATATAACCTGCATGCGATTACAAACTCTCCTACCCTTCCTGCTTCTCCATTGAAGATGGCTGGCTTGACTACCTTCATTTGAGGTCCTATGTTGAACCCCATTGTCCCTCTTTCTGCACTTCCTGCTCCCCCTCCTCCTGCTGCAAGCAGGGCTTGTATTTGCACCTGTATTGCTGCCAGCTGCTTCTGTTGTTGACAGATCATTTCATGTAAATCTATTTGACTCATATTATAGGCGGGAGGTGAGTTGATGGGTGTTGGTGAGAGTGGTGTTGGTGATAATATATATAGGGGAAGTGCAGAACCTATGCTGGTCTCACTCTCCGATTTATACTCTGATGATGATGAAATCTCAGTAAGTGATAGCAGGTATTCTTTTTACCCTGTCTACACTGATACTAACTACTTCACCCTACTTACTACTGCCATAAAGAAATATATACGATTTTGTCCCAAAAAGGACATTCTACTCTAAACAGTGTTATAAAAACAACTGCTGTTTCTCTGCATAGACAAACCACAAGTGGATCTGTAGCACAAGACTGATATGAAGAAAGAAGTAATAACACATCCACAAAAGGTGATGCATCTGAAATACACCAGTGGGCTTCGGTGCAAACAAACAGCTAGACTTCTCCTGCCTAACTAGTATACCCCTTAAGCCTAGGGTCCGGCTATAGCTTCTTGACTAAAGGGTGGTGTTGCCCTTTGGTTGAGGATGATAAAAGAGTAAAGGAGAAAGAGCTAGTATTAAGCAGTTTCAAAAGGAAATTGAGTTCTAATATTATAGACTTAAGTCCTAAGAGTTGGACAAAAGAATAACTCTTGTATAGGAGTAACACAAGAGAACTTGATAGAGATCCCTTTACAAACTAATCTACCTTATATACTACTACTGATAGTCTATGCTCACTACTATACACCCTACCCTAAACAACTATGTGTAGTACATGAGGTCAACCTGTAGTAGACATGTTGTATGACATCATTTGTTCTAGACCCTTCTACTCCATTCTCTGCTTCTATCCTTAACCCTAACCCTATGTTCTAAAAATAGAAAAATAAGAAAATAAAACAAAAAGAACATGAAAATAAAAGATAAAATAGAGAAAACTAAGTCCACTGTTTGTGAACTTGACAATCTTCATTGTATACTTTCCTAATAACTCACTTCTTCTAATCTTCTCAACATTTGAATCCAACTTTATTTTTTATATCTTTTCTAAATTTTCCAAGTCTTCTTCTTTTTCCCATATATCATTTTCTATCATAAATCTCTTTTAACATACTAAATACTTTATTTTCTCTTTTACTGGTTTCTTATATCTTAATAGAACTTTTTGTCTAGTAAACATGAAATATACCTTATAGTATAAGCTAATTTATGGGAACCAAAAACTTAACAACCCTATCTAAGTGGTCTAGTCTAACTAAGTCTTTGGTAATTAAAATCACTGAGCTATTGCAGTCCACAATATAAATGATTGCTCTAGCAAATGACTGAGTACAATTAAAAAAATTCTTTGGTAAATAATCATAAATAAAAAAGGTGTATAAAGTGTGAATTTTTTTTCTAGTCTTGTGTAAACTTAAGTTCCCTATACTTGCTTATTATTTAAATTCCTTGTTAACTGGTCTAAAATAAGAATAGTAAGATAATTGTTAGCAATTATAAGTATTGTCAGAATTAAAAACAATAGACTTGGTTTCTATTTTATTTTCTTTCATTTTCCTTTTATTTTCTCTTATTTTTTATTGAAGAATAGAAGACAAAGTGTAACATGGTCATGCTCATATAATACAGAGAAAGGTATAGAAGGTTCTGGAACAAGATGAAGTTATACAACATAGCAACAGCATGTTGGCCTTATAGATAAAGTATGGTCTTTAGAGTAGGTTAGAATTAACTTAGCACAGACTATTGTCAAAAGATATATAAGATAGACTAGATTATAATAGGAACTCTATTGAGTTCTCTTGTGTTACTCAATACAAGAGTGTCTTTTGCTTAGTACAAAGCTTAAAGTTATAACATTAAAACTCAATTCCCATTCCAAAGACTGCTTAACACCAGGCCCTCTTCACAAACTTACTCTCTCATCATCCTCAATGGCAGATAACACACCTAACATCAAGAAGACACATAGCCAGGCCCTAGGCTTAAAGGGTATACCAACTAGAAGAGAGAATCCTAGTTGTTTGTTTTGTGCCAAAGCTCACTAATGTCAAGATCGCAAGAAGTAGACTTGTTTTTTTCTTATTTTCTTATTCTTATTTTCATTTTCATTTTGATTTATTTTCATTTTTCTATTTTTAATACTTAGGGTTAGTGACAACACTACTCAGTCTCACATCAGTCACATCAGATGACATAGTGACAGTGATAGTGACAAGTCACGAAATTCTGGAAGAGATAATATCATACAACATATAATATACATGTTAACCTTAAGGCATACACATGATCATTTAGGGTAGGCTAGAAATAGCTCACATAGACTATTAGGTATTTGTATATAAGGTAGACAGTCTTGTATGGAGTTCTCTATTGAGTTCTCTTGTGTAAACCCTATACAAGGTTCTTTCTTTTGACCAACTCTAAGGTCTTAAGTTCTTAACATTAGAACTTGATTTCCAATCCAAAGACTGCTCAACACTAAGCCTTCTTTTCTCTTACTCTCTACTTATCCTTGACCAAAGGACAATACAGTCTTTTAGTCAAGAAAATATAGCCAGACCCTAGACTCAAGGGGTATACTAGTTAGGCAGGAGAAGCCTAGCTATTTAGTTGTACCAAAGCCCACTGGTACAGGTAAATATATTACCTTGTGTGGACATGTTATATAGTCTTTTTGAGTATCAACCTTGTGCTACAGGTCCTCTTGTGACTTGTTTATGCAGAGGAATAGCAGTTGTTCTTAAAAACACTGCTTAGAGTAGAACATCCTTCTTAGGACAAAATCATATAGAATTCAATTAGAGTAATAGTCAAAGTAGTTAGTAGAACAGTGTAGGCAGGACAAGAAGAGGGCCTACTATTACCTACCGAGATTTCTTCATCAGAGTACAAATTGGAAGACAAAACCAGCACAGGTTCCACTCTTCTACTATACATATCATTCTCTCCCACACCACCACCATCATTGCCCTCACCAATCAATTCCCCTCCTACCTATCACAATATAAGTCAACCCGATTATCCCACTATTATCAGACAACTCTAGAAGCAAGTGGAGGTATTGACAGTGCAGTTGGTAGGAAGAGAACTGGGAGCAGCAACAAGCACGGAAGTGGCAAGGCCACAAGTGTTTGATGGGACCTCGTCAAAGGTCTCAGGTTTTGTTTTGGCATGCAAATTGTATTTAAGGATGAAGATAAGGGAAGTGGCAGTAGAAGAACAAATCCAATGAATCTTATTATATGTGCAAGGAGAATTGGTAAATATTTGGAAAGAAAATGTGTTGGAAGATTTGGAGGCAGGTGAAGTAGAATATGAGTCTGTGGGGGAATTTTTGGCAGAAATAAAGAAGGAGTTTAAAGGAGGAGATGAGAAATCACAAAAGATAGCAGAATTAAAGAAGATAGAGTAGGGAAGTAGAATAATGGAAGAATTTGTTCAAGATTTCAAAAGAGTAGCAAGAGAGAGTGGGTATGAGGGACACTTCATGATTAAGAAATTCAAACAGGGCATGAATGGAAGCATTAGAAGAAAATTGATGGAGGCAGAGAATCAACCAAGCTCTATAGAACAATGGTATAAGAGGGCTATTACCCTAGATAGGAATTGGAGAGAAAGCAGGAAAGAAGAAGAAAGATTGAGAGGGAAGAAGGAAACCAACAGGGCAACAGCTCCAAGGTCAAACCAGCAGAAAGCCCAGAGACAGATATTACTATGACCACAAGTATGGCAGAGGAGACAAGAAATGCCACCTCAGTAGGTGACAACAAGACCCACTCCAATGGAGGGAGTAAAGAGGATAAACATAGTGATGGCAGGATTTCCTCCAAGGAACCCATATGCCATGGATGTGGATAGGAGGATAAATAGGAATTGTTATGCATGTGGAGGTTTTGGTCATATGGCAAAGAATTGCAGGAAATGTGGAGTAGGGATGAATAGAAGAATAGAGATAGATCAAGACAATAATAATTTAAATGGGAATGGAGGTCTAGTGGATCCCAACTAGATCTCAGTAATAAAAATAGATTTGCAATACTCTCTAGAGTAGTAGATAATATATCTACATACAATTTGGATAAAGGGGATCTCTTGAGAAAAGTGACAGTGAAGATCAGCTTGGAGAGGATTGATATGCAAGAAGGGATTATGGTGGAGATGTTGTTGGATAGTGGTGTGACAGGGTTAGTAATGAGCTCAGAGTTTGCTAGGAAGCAGGAGTTCAAATTGAAGAAGTTAGAAAGACCTATATATATAAGAAACATGGATGGTTCACTCAACAAGAAGGAACCAATTGAGCATACAGTAGAAGTCAATATTTACTACTAAGGGCATAGAGAGAGGATGGAGATAGATGTGATTGGAGAACAGAAGTGGAAAGTAATCTTGGAAATACTATGGCTAGCTCGCCACAATCCTGAAATTGACTGGAAAATAGGAGAGGTAAAAATAACAAGGTATCCAGAGGAGTGTGTGAGACAGTGGAGACCAAAACAAGGAAAACCAGGGTGGAAAAACAAAAAGAAGAAGAGACAAAGAAAGAGGCAGCAAAGAAATGAGAAGAAAAAGTGAAGAAGAAAAAGAAGCAGAAAAAAGGAAAGATGATAGAAGTAAAGAGAGTAGCTAAGGAAATTTGGAATGAAGAAAAAGAAGCAGCAAAATCAGAGGCAGAGGTAAAGAAGCTGGTTCTGGAGGAATTCCATAGGTGGATCAAAGTCTTTGGCAAGGAACAATCAGAGAGAATGCCTATATAAAAGATTTGTGACCATACAATAGATATGAAAGAGGGATTTGTACTAAGAAAAGGAAAGGTGTATCCATTGTCAAGAGAAGAGAGAGAAGAGGTGCATGAATTCATCAACAAACAATTGAGGAAAGAGTATATTAGACCCTCAAAGTCATCTCAAACAGCGCCAGTGTTTTTTGTAGGAAAGAAGGATAGAAAGAAGAGGATAGTATAGGACTATAGGTATTTAAATGAATGGACTATTAAGAACAACTATCCTTTACCTTGAATATTAGATGTGGTAGAAAATATTGGTACAAAAAAAGTATTTACAAAGATGGACTTGAGGTGGAGGTATAATAATATATGGATAAAGGAGGGAGATGAGTAGAAAGTGGCATTCACGACATCTGAGGGATCTTTCAGACCCACTGTCATATTTTTTGGCTTAAATAAATTCACCAATGACATTCCAAGCAATAATGAATAAGTTATCCAGAGACTTGATAAATATGGGAAAAGTGGCAGTGTTCATAGAAGATGTGATAGTAGGGACAGAAGATGAAGAAGAATATAATAAGTTGGTGGCAGAAATAATAAAAAGGTTGGAAGAAAATGACTTATATATGAAACCAGAGAAGTGCAAATAGAAGGTAAGAGAAGTAGAATTCTTGGAAGTAGTGATTGGGTTGGAAGAAATTAAGATAGAAAAGAAAAAAGTGAAAGGGGTATTGGACTGGCTGACACCAAAGTGTGTCAAGGATGTCCAGAAGTTCTTGGGATTGGCAAACTACCATTGTCAATTCATTCAGGGCTTTACATCCATAGCTATGCCTTTGTACAATATGGTGAAAAAGAATCAGAAGTGGGATTGGACAGAAAAGCAGAAAGAAGTGTTTAGGGAGTTGAAGGAACGATTCACAAAAGAACCAGTGTTAGCAGTGCTGGATCTAGACAAAAAGATGAGAATGGAAGTTGATGTGTTGGATTATGCTATAGGAGATGTTCTATCTATGGAGTGTGAGGACAGAAGGTGGAGACCAGTAGCATTTCTTTCTAAATCCTTGAATAAAACAGAAAAAAATTATGAAACCTATGATAAGAAAATGCTGGCAATTATTAAAGGATTAGAAAACTGGAGACACTTACTAGAGGGTGCATGTTTCAAGTTTGAGATCTGGACAGATCATGAAAATTTGGAATATTTTATGAAGGCACAAAAGTTGAATTGCAGACAAGCCCATTGGGTACTATACCTGTCAAGATTTGATTTCACTCTAAAGCATGTTCCAGGAACAAAAATAGGAAAGGCAGATGGACTTAGTAGGTGACCAGACTGGAAAGTAGGGGTAGAAAAGGACAATGAGAATCAAGTATTTATTAAGGACAATTGAATCTGTAGTTTACAAGAAGTAGTAATAGAGGAACCAAAAGAAGTTATATTAGAAAAAATAAAAAAAGCTAAAAGTAAGGACAAGGAAGTAGTTAGAGTAGTAGAGGAGATGAAGAAGGCAGGAGTAAAAGTATTATGAGGAGATGAATGGCAAGTAGAAGAGGATCTGGTGTTGAAAGAAGGCAAGGTGTATATACCAAAGGATACAGAACTGAAAGTGGAAATAATCTGGTTGCATTATGATGTGCCAGCAGCAGAGCATGGAGGTTGATGGAAGATAGTGGAATTGGTCACTAGGAATTATTGGTGGCCAGGAGTGACAAGAGATATAGGGAGATATGTGGAAGAATATAATTTATGTCAAAGGATGAAGAATAGGACAGAAGAAATAGTGGGAAAGTTGAAATTGAGTGAGGTACCAGAGAAGCTATAGACTCACCTAACAGTAGACTTCATCACAAAGTTACCAATAGTAGCTGGGAAAGATATGATCCTGGTAGTCTGTAATAGGTTGTCCAAGATGACATATTTTGTGGCAACAACAGAGGGAACATCAGCAGAAGGACTAGCAAGGCTGTTTAGAGATAATGTTTGGAAGTTGTATGGATTACTAGAGAGTGTGGTGTCAGACAGAGAACCACAGTTTGCAGCAGAGTTAACTAAGGAGTTGAATAGAATGTTGAGAATTGAGACAAGATTGTTGATGGCTTTCCATCCACAAACAGATGGACAGACAGAATAAATGAATCAGGAGTTGGAACAGTATCTCCAGTTCTTTGTAGACTATAGGCAAAAAGACTGGCCAAAATGGTTAGCATCAGCAGAGCTCACAGTAAACAACAAAGTACATTTGGCAACAAAGATGTCTCCTTTTATGGTAAATTATAGTAGAGAATTGAGAATGGAAGGAAATATAAGAAAAAAAGGAAAAGTGGAAAAGGCAATGGAGTTTGTAGAAAGAATGAAGAAGGTACTAGAGTTATGTTGAGTACAAAAAACTTGGTATTCAAGGAACAACCAGCAAGGAAGTTAGTAGATTGATATGTAGATCCATATATAATTAAGGAGATGGTATCCACCAATGTGGTCAAATTATGACTATCAACATTGATGAGGATCCATCCAGTTGTGAATGTCAGTCAGATAGTACAATACAAGAAGCAAGTAGGAGGGCAGAAAAAAGAGGAGGGTAAACCAATTGAAGTAGAAGGAGTCGAGGAATAGGAGGTAGAAAAAATCTTAAATAAATAAAAAATAAGGGGAACAGAGAAGTACTTGGTGAGATGAAGGGGGTTTATGGTAGAATATGATACATGGGAAAAGAGGGAGAATTTAGAAAATGTAAGAGAGGCATTGTGTCAAGACCGTTGACAGTGGACTTCATTTATTTTTATTTTCTCTCTTTTGTTTTATTTTTTCTTTTCTTTTCTTTTCTATTTTCTATTTTTAGAACAACTCAGGTTAGGGGTTATCAGTC
>Ga0157364_1001045_pt1 | contig 22370 bp, 19 predicted proteins | sample AttsexASBM2_FD_111476 | JGI IMG/M metagenome (GOLD analysis project Ga0157364, IMG submission 111476) | Fungus gardens microbial communities from leaf cutter ant in Ribeirão Preto, State of São Paulo, Brazil - Atta sexdens ASBM2 | ecosystem: Host-associated > Fungi > Mycelium > Unclassified ...
AATATAACGCGGATCCTGTCAATACTCCAATATATATCTCATTTACGTACAACATATATATATGTATACACGTGTTTTATATAAATATATATATATATATATATATATATATATATATATACACATACATATACACACACACACGTGTTTTATATATATATATATACATACATGTGTATAAAATAATTACGAAATCCGTGCACCAAAAAGCATTCCCAATGGATTTCAACGTTCGGTCGTTCCTTTATTGAGAATGTACAAATAACATACCTTGCTACAAGATTACTAGTATCAGAATATCTGAAAGCAAAAGGGATGATTGATTGTATTGTGAATACACTCTCGATCGATCGATGAAGCCGAGAAAGCGAGTTCGTTAAATAGCGGCAATCTATATTTTCCATTCCGGGTTCCGTTCATGCTCCTAAGAAACATCGTAAAGATATTACGCGGTAATGAATTGTTTTGTGAATATCATTGTATTACAATCTACTTAATTAATAATTAGCTCGATATTTTAACAAAATTTGCATGAAAAAATGACATCGACAGAGCTACAGTCGATTTCCTGTGTTCAAAGATTTTATAGTTTAGATTTTTCTTCTTCAACTGTCTTTCCTCTCTTATTCTATGATTATTTAAATTTCTGCTCTTTAAAGGATCATGATATACGATTTATTTATTTATATGAAAATGTACTTATGTATCCACTGTTCTTGCCCTTATCAAGATTGAGACACTATAGATACGTTACAGTTTAAATCAAAACAAAAAATATGTATTTTATAATACAAGTGCTTCTGTGCGTACAAAAGGGATGAAATGAATCGATTTTTATGTTTTAAACATATTTCGTTGGAACAATAGTAAATGTCGATTCTATTCTAAATGTTTCGCTAAGTGTGTAAGAGCACTCATAAAAAAATACATGTCTCTTATTTGTATCTTTACCACAACAACATATCTAAAACTCATCAAGATTGCGAAGGCAGAATACTTGCAAGTATTAATTTCTTTGTTAATCATATATTTGAGGATTTATTTCTATCACAATATTCTTCCAATCTAAATTTTTATACAAGAATTTGCTTGTCAAAACAAAGTGTCAAATTCATATCTTTCGTTTGACAAATTTGTCCTATTTAGCATTTCTTGTTTCTAAACTACAGTCATAAAAATAATTCTTGGAGTGCATTATTACATCATTGCATCAATTTATATTTGGACAACTAATTGTGAAACTATCAGAGCCGTAAAATATACACACACACACACACACACACACACACGCGCGCGCGCGCGCGCGCGCGCGTGGAATCATAATTTTAATACTAAAAATTTAAAGAAAATATTGATATAATAATGCACTGTCCGGAAAATTAATTTCGTGACTATGATATTCTCCATTACCCACAAATTATCATATGACGCGATTATATGCTCACAGGTTGTGAGAAAGTAGATGAAAGCGCAACATTTTCGTCCTATGCACGTATAAAATTGAGATTAAAGAATAGAGGAAAAATAGTCGATTCCAATGACCTGAGAGCATAGGAAATTGACTGTACATAGAGCACATTGAAGAGGATACATGGACGAAGAACCAAGAAGAGAGATTCAAAAAGATGAAGAAATAAAAATCGCGAAACGAGTAGTAATAATCATACCATTGATATTTTTCTATCTATCGTCTAAAACACAGACAAATCTGAATCTAAATAAGAAAAACTGCAAATTGAACGAGTGAGTAGCGTGTATTCCGTCAAGACTGAGAAAAAAGGGGTAGAGGAAAGAGGGAGGATATAAGTTTATAATTTTTGACAGCCAGTTACCTCAAATATCTCTTACGTACATTAACGTAAGAGATAAATAAGGATAAAATTAAAGGTAATATTGGAATAACAGTATTGCGGATTGGTGGTTAGCTCATAGACACTTGTCCATTGGAGAGTAGTCTCTCAACGGCAGCGTTTATATCTCCGAACGTTGCAATTAACGCTGAAAAATAAAAAAGGGATATTACATATCTTAGATAGTAAATAAATGCAAAATATTAAAATGTTTTTTATGTTTTAAAAAATATTAAATCTTCGTAATATCAGACATTATTTAATTTTAACATTAAAACATGATGTGACTGTTTGTATGATCGAATAATATCAAAGAAATAATGTATTGATTAAAGTTGTTCATTTTTTTTATATAGTTCTTAAATAAAATAAAAGCAAGCAAGTAAAACAAAAAAAATTAGACAGACAAGAAAGACTGCGTTGAGGATGATTCTTACCTTGTAAATTAGCATCTCTATTAAGAAAACCCATAGCCGTAAGTTGCTCTAACTGTGCTCTATAACGTTCCTCTGGTGGAGGCACAGGTTGACCATCAACTTCTACACCTTGATTTAATGCCATTGCAGAAACCTGATACACATAAATGAAATATGATTTGACATATATAAGTACATCATACAAATATGTCATACTTATGCAAGATTAAGAACGTATATATATATATCAAAGAGAAATGAAGAATGACTCTTATTATATCAAAATGCTACAATTATATATATTGTTAAATGCTCATTATTAAAAATTTTATTGTTTTGAAAGATTGTTATATATTTGTTATATATTTAAATTAATTAAATATATAACTTTATTTTAAAAGATTACTCTATTCCAAAATCGTTTCTCGAAAGAAAAATTGAGTTATTTTAGAAATTAAATCATTGTTCTCTTACCATACGTGCCATAAATTGGGAAAATGCATCTTGCTGATTGCTGTCCGATGATTGGGTAGTTGGTACACTGGAATTTGTGCCAGTCGTGTTCGGTGTTGTGGGTGCAGGTGGAACCGTAAGGCCCATACTAAAACACACACATTTGTACTTATTTAATCATGCGCTATTAAAATATTAATTTGTAAAGCAAATGATATAGCGAATATAAACTTAAACTTATTTTTTATATAAAGAAACTTACTTCTCCACGAGTTCAGGAGCGACGGTGCGCAATTGTTCCATACCCCGCTGAATCTGCATAATGGCAGCTAAAGCGTCAGGGTTGGTAACGACGCTCTGTATCTGCGGGTTTTGCATTTGTTGTATAAAGGCGGGCATCATCGCACGCATTTGCTCTTGCATCTGCGGATTACCACGGAGAAACGGATTTGCTGCAATTACCCGGCTGGCCATCGCTGGATCAGCCGCCATTGCTTCCAATATGGATCTCGTATATGGAGCATTCAGCATGTTTCGCATCAACTGTGGATTCTCTATCATCTGTGCCGTGAGACTCTGCATACCTGGTGAATCTAGCAGACCTCTGCCTTGATTTTGTTGTACCGTACCACTGTCGTTCTGGTTTTGATTCCATGGATTCGGCAACGGATCCCGATTTTCCTGACCCTGTTGTGGATTTTGCGAGTCCTGATTGGAACTGTTTTCCACTAGAGCGGCGAAAGGATTACGACCATTCGTTGCGGCTGCTAACATTGGCTCCTGAATATCACGATACATACGACGTAGAGCGCTATAACCACCAGGTATGCTTTCTAAATTAGACAAAGCTCGATCGTGCGAACGCATCAGTTCTTGCAGCATTGACGGGTTACGTGCCAATTCCATCGTTTGTCTGAAAATTAATTTTCATAAATAACATTGTGTAATATTGCACAATTGACAAATATATAGTTTCCAAATTGTAATTTAAAATATTGATTCTGCAATTAACTTAAAAATATAAATGAAAAACATCTCAAAGTTAAGAAATATATACCGCTGGAAAAACATTGTCATTGATTTTCAATTCAATGGAAAAGTATAAAAAAAAATTTGATTAGAAATAAATCTTTGATTTGAAATTGATTGAATCTTTAAATACTGCGCAATATATGTGATTCAAGCTTGAGAGAAGGATAAGAAAGAAATTTGTATTGTAATTTGACTATTGTATGCAAATTAGCTTTTAATTAAATTTTAATTATTGTTTAAGATTACCTACCGTAAAAGTTCAGGGTTATTCAACATATGACTGATTTCTGGGTTACGTTGCATCAATTCTTGCATTTGGGGATTGGCGGTAACCAAATTACGCATATTCTCTGGATCATTCATCAAACTCTGAACCAATGGATTATCGAGCACTTGTCGCATCGTTTCTGGATTCGAGAGCAATTCCCGTTGCATGCGTTGCTGTAAGTCTATGAAATTAGCCGAGCCTAAGCCAAGAGACTCTAATCCCATCAATCCCCCTAAGCTCCCCAAACCAAATGGACTGGCACTAACATCAGCTGTAATTTATATATAATCATCAAATATTACACTTCTTTGTGCAATATAAATATTTATGTTTGCAAATTTAAAACTGAAATATTCTTATTAAATAATCCTTCTTAATTGTAACTATTAATCAAATTACATTGTAATTCTAAAAAAAAAGATCTAATCTAAGATTTATTGTATTGACAAATTTTTTAAGTTATAAATTAAATTTGTAAATTATTTTTGCATATTTTTTAGAAATTTAAAAAAATTTTTTACATTAAAATATTCACATGTGATCTGCAGCTCACAAAAAATTCCTTTTTTTATTCTGATAGTCATCTACATACAGAGGTATATTAATAATAAGAATGTTTAGAGAACATAGAATATTCCATGATCCACATTCATGTTAAATGTTCCATAATATCGCAGTTTAATTTTATTACTGTATTCGATTAAATTCAAGTTGTGCTCAGTAGAATACCTTGTGGTCTCGAGGCCGAGTTAGACTCCTGATTCTGAGTAGTTGCAGTGCGTGGAGCCTTAATCACCAGATGCACTGCCAGACCATCCTTGATGTTGTGAGTACTGAGGGTCTCATGATCCTTCATGATCTTGCCGGCGAAGATGAGGCACAGCTGATCAGCTTGTGCGTTAAACTTCTTGGAGACTGCCTCCTTAAACTGCCGGCGTGTCCGAACGAAGAGGGAGGGGGGAGGAGGAGGGGAGGAGAGAAAAGAAAGAAACAAACACAAGATTAGAGATGCCAAACTAACCAAATCGGTTTGACAGCTGACGCTTGGCGTAATGCCAAAGGGGCGGCGATTAGACCGCGAACGGCAGAGAGAAGGTTCGCTGTCGCCATCGTCATTGCCCCGCACTTACTTCTTTTATCGTCGCATTCTCCTCAATCTCGACGGTCTGCTTTTCCTTTGGGGTTTTTACGTTGACGGTGATCTTTTTCGGACCACTCTCCTGCTGGCCTTCTGCCATCTTGGATCGGTAGATGACTCGTTACTTTCGACGCTCGCGCGATACTCGGTACGCGGTACGTGGTACGCTCGCTCACGCTCGGTCTATCCGTCTCTCTTTGTCCTTTCCGCTTCTCTGTCTCTTCCCCTCGATCTCACGACCGCGGAATTGCGCACCGACGACACCGCGACACGATAGGACACGACACGACGCGACGGCGACGACACTCCCTCGCTCTCGTCTTCGCCCTCGCCACGCGATGCGATCCGCTAATCCGTTGAGTCCGTTCACCGTTGCTTACGCCCGACGCAACGGCGAGGAACTATTACAGAATATATAGTAGCGAAAAGCGAAACTCTCCCGATTCCGCTAATTTCTAGCTCCAGCGTGTACGAAATTCAACTGCGCATGCGCGAGCTAAAGCTCGTGGCACATGTATGTATACATACATAACATACAAAAACGTAAAGAGGGGAGCACAGACTATTGTAATAAGAAGCTCCGCACAATAAAAGGAATAGAGAACAAGAATTTCAACTTATCAGAAATCATGTATTGTGGAATACACAGTTTCTGATAGGTTGCAATTCTCTGTTCTTTGTTCCCTATTCCTTTTATTGTACGGAGCCTCTAATGCGTAACATAGACTCTTGTATAAAGCATAAAAAATTCAACCAATTAGAGTTCTTTATTTCATGGAAACAAAGGAAACAAAGAACTTGATTGGTTCATTTCTTTATGCATTTGGCTGCTTTCACATGCAGCGTAACTTGCGTAAGCATAAGGGGCTCCGCACAGGGAATAGAAAATAGAAAACAAAAATTTCAACCTATCAGAAATCAAGTATTGTGAAATACACAGTTATATACTTATAGATTAAAATTCTTATTCTTTGTTTTCTGTTCTCTTATTGTTCTGTTCCTTTTATTGTGCGGAACCCATAACTTGCGTCAACTAATCAAATTGTATCAAATTATAGGAGTGGTCGAGTGTCACTCTCATACGAATGCTTCGAAGCATTTGATTAAGCAAGAAGAAAAAAATTTTACTAATTGACCAATCAAAAAATGCTGAATTTAAGGAAGCCTTAAATATAAAATCTGACTATTACTCGTATTCATAATCAGGCCTTATATTTAAGGCTTCCTTAAGTACAAGGTCTGACTATGAATACGGGCATTAAGGCTTTTTCATGCTAACTCTCGACACTCATTTTCGGCGTCAAAATAAGTCACGTGACAGTAATTGACAAATATCAAACATCAGTTTTGATCACTTGACTTATTTGACACTGAAAATGAGTGTAGAGTGTTAACATAAAAAGGTATCTTTATTCTAATTGAGACGATTTGATTGGCTGACGCAAGTTATTCTGCATGTGAAAACAGTCTTACGGCCAATAGAAATGTCAATGCTATGATTATGCAGTTTGTCATTATGTGGGTAGTCCTTAAATTTAAATGATTTTAAATGATTGATAATTAAGCTTTCCAGCAAGAGACACAAATTGATACAAGAGTCATTCTGTCCTTGTTCAATAATCAGTAAGAAACAAAGACGGAATGACTCTTGTGTCGATTTGTGCCTTTGTTGGAAAGTTTCTTAAATTTATCTTTAGATACCCTACGAATTATTTTATTGGCTGCTGAGCATCTAAAAATAAATTTAAGGAAGCGTTAAGTACAAGGACTATAAATATGGACATAAGTAGCCTTTGTCCTCACAGAAAAAAGAATTCATAAATGAAGTGAAACATTGCGCATAATAGCAATAGTAATATTAAAAATAACCAATCAAATGTTTCCCAATACGTACTTTCTTATGTATAATAGATCTGGTTATACTAGAATAGCCAATGAAATGTTTCCCAAATTCAAATTGCGTATCCACGCAAGTGCTACATCTTATTAATTTCATCATGATTTTATTCATATTATTTATCAAATATTAAACAAGAACAAATAATGGCTGTGTTCAGCAGAGAAAACTAATCAGCGCTTAATGATTCTTTAATATGATTGGTTCCTAAACTCAGCGAAGATCTAAAGGTAAGAATCAATTATATTAAAGAATCACAACGCAGCCAATGTTCATGAAAGTCGTGGTGTAAGCAAACCAGCAAGCCTTGTGAGTAGTTGTGACTTGTGACTGTGTGAGTTATGAGGGTCAGGTAGAACGCACCTGATGTCTTTGGTTCTGATCGTATTTTCGATTTCTCAAATTAAAGCCAATTGAAGAAGAAAAATAAAATTACATACAAATTGATACAAATGTCGTGACGGTGACTTGTGACGCTCGTGACTCGTTGAAAATTCATATCGCTATAGGAAAAAATCCTATAAAGAAAAAATCGTCAAGAGAATCAACAAACTCCAAACATGGTAAGAGAACTAAAGAAATCGATGATTTTACCAGGGTAACCAGGAAAACGGCAAAAATCTTGCCAAAATTTGTTTCACAAATGGAGAGTAATTAAACAATTTAGCATGACACTGGATGACTTTTCAGTTTCAGTTCGGGTTTAACATGTTCCCGGAGATTCCACGGCCCTTCAACACTCAGTACAAATGCTTCTCAGTGTCGATGTTGCCTGGAACTTATCGTCAGGATGTCGAACGCGGTGGCAAGAGTGAGTACAAACTGGCAATTAGATGGTAAGAAGAAGAACATTTTGCATTGATCTGTTTTTTTTTTAGTAATCATGCCACCATCTGCATTGGAGCAGCTTACAAGGCTCAATATTATTTATCCAATGTTATTTAAACTAACCAACAAGAAAACAAATAGAATTACTCACTGTGGTGTACTGGAGTTTATCGCCGATGAAGGAAAAGTCTATTTGCCTTATTGGGTTAGTGAAGAAAACCTATATATATTATATATATATAATAAATGAATAAATTATTTATGTTTTTTCTCATAGATGATGCATAATCTTTTGCTGGAGGAAGGCGAACTACTGAATGTAGAGAGTGTGTCATTACCAGTTGCGACATTCTCTCGTTTTCAGCCACAGTCAGAGGACTTCCTAGATATCACAAATCCAAAGGCTGTATTGGAGAATGGCCTGCGCAGCTTTGCCTGTCTAACTACAGGCGATGTGATTGCAATCAAATATAATCAGAAGATTTATGAGATGTGCGTACTAGAAACCAGACCTGGTCCAGCAGTTAGTATCATTGAGTGTGACATGAATGTGGAGTTTGCTCCACCAGTAGGCTATAAAGAGCCAGTACGAAAACCAAAGAAGGAAGACGATGAGATAGAGCATCTGGCCGATTTGATGCCGGCGCAGACTGGCTTTGTACCTTTTCAGGGTGAAGGTGTCCGGCTGGATGGTAAAAAACGCAAAGACATACCCAAGCAGGAAACTGTAACTACCAAGCCGACTTATGTTCGCGGAATACCCGATTATGATTACCAAATAGGTACTCTTAGGTTCCTGCGAAATATGAAGCCAGTGAATAATAAGGAGGTAAGAACTTTAGTTGGAGTTCTCTAAGACATATAGAATTATAAATAAAATTTTGTCTCGAACTTTGTCGTGTAATGCAAATCTGTAACTTTATTTTACGGCAACTTCACACGGCATTACATGCGATTGTATTGTGATTAATATCATTTGTATTCTTTTAGACGAAGGATCCAGACGAGTTTAAGGCGTTTACTGGCGAAGGATTTACACTTCTAAGGAAATCCAGAAAATAATAAAATAACGAGCAATTATTTATTTTTAATTTATAAATTTATGAGAGAGAATGAATCAAGAATTTTGCCAGAATGAATGTTGAATTATCCGAATTACTATTTTAATAAGAATACACGTATGTTTTTATTTTTCTGTTATATATTTATCATAAGCAGAAAAAAATTTTGTCTTTCTAGGAAAATAAAGAAATTAAATACTAAACTTTCTATCAAACGCTATGTAGGGGATAATTTTACAGAATTTTATATAGATATTATCAAGGGCAATTTTTTTCAAAGTGATTTGTTCATCAATTTACTTTTACAGAGAGAACTTATTTTACATATAATAGTGATATAATTTTATTTACAACAAAAATACGAATTACGTTTAAATGCTAATTAATTAATTGATTAATCCGAGACAGATTAAAAGTATTTGACAAATGTTGAATATTCATGCACATAATTGCATTCTTAGTAAATTTCGGGATATAATCTATAATAGATACATTCTGGAAATTCCGATAGTTCTAACTTTTCTTATATTCAATTCTTTCCACTTTAACTTCGTCTCCGACCAATTGATACACATACGTAACCACTGTTGAACTTTGAATGTCCATCAATACAAATGATGGTATAACTGACCTAAAAACAAATTATTATTAAGAAAGAATTCCCATAGAATTTTCTTTTTACACTAATCATTATTGTAAATGTATTCTCTGTTTTTCAGAGAAAATAATTTATACGTTAATGATTAAAATATTGTATCAAATAATTAATTTAAAAATAGATTTGTAATAAAAAAAATAGAATATTTGAATTGAATCTTTGGAAATATATTTATTCTCAAAAATATTTTATTCAATACACTTTAATATTTTCTTATATCATTTTTAGATCTTTTTGAAAAGAAACTTACGTATCTAGAGGATTGTAAGCTCCAGTAGCTGACCCAGGATTGATATAGAATTTATTTTCATGCTCATAGGCTTCAAATTTATGTGTGTGTCCGGATATGAGAATATCGACATCTAATTGTCTCTGTATCAAAGCTAAAGATTCTGGATCACCCCATGGAACCACTTGATGCCCATGGGAAAGTCCTATTCTAAACTGGCCTACAGTAACTACTTTCTGTTCTGGATAATTTAGATTCTGTAACAAATAAAATTTTTTTCTTTGATCTGCACATAAATAATATTTATAATTATGCAGTTTTTTGTAATTTAACTTAATCAATAATAATTTTATTTTTCTTGTTCTCAATTTTATTTGACATATCTAATTAATCCATTACCCATTTCTATCAATGTAATTTAATTTTAATCTTTCAATTTAATCTTGGTTAATTGAACCGAGATTATAGTTAATCTACATTGATAGAAAAGACATCATTGTTTTGATTACATTTTAATATTATTCCATTCGTTCTTGTGCTTAAATAATTAAACAAAACTGTTGGATGAATATATACCTCATCGAAATCTCCTCTGACTACATGTACATCACTGGCTAATGTCTTGAGATAATCATAGGACTCTTTTGTACAAAGATTGCCAGTACATAAGATATGCTGTATTCTTCCTGGTACTAGCAGTTTCTTGAATTTACTTGGGAGGCTACTACATCTATGTGGAATGTGTAAATCTCCTAATACCAACACAAGCTGAAAAAAATTTGTTTCTGTAATCACTTTTAAATAAAAGATTTTAAAAACTTAGTATGTATAATATTATATAATATTAAATTGTCTTTTTTTAAGTAAAAAATATATATATATAAAAATATATATATATGTTAGAACTTTATAAAAATTAACAATTATAAATTATTGAGGTAAACTGAAATAAGTTAAAATATTATTTATAAATGAAAATGATTAAAGAATAAAAAATTTAACCATAACTGATTTTCTAATTACATAATACGAGTTTAATGCATGAAAGAAATTATAAATTAATTACAATACTACATTTACTTTAAGGTTAGATTATTAAAACAATTTTCAATTTTTAGCATATTTATTGATTATTTATGTGTTACTTACCATGATTTTTGTAATTATTTCCTTTTGAAATGTTTCGATATTTATAATCTCACGATATCAATAATTACTATAATATAATGCACAAGAGGCAGTCAGAGGCTAAAACGTCAAACATAACACCGGAAGTATACATGCATTCATACATGGACGGAAGTCAGCACTCGGCACGAGACGAATTTCGTACTAATCTGCGCAGATTCCAAACGACCATTTAAACGTTTATGTCGCGGTAATTTTGAAGTGATGGCAGAATTCGAGAAATCAAAAATGAGTACTTGAATTTTAAAGGTTCCTCCACCATTCTCGCTGATTAATTTCATCGACGATCCTATTTTCTTTGTAAATAAAAATACATTCACCCACAAAAAAAAACGGATTACTATAAATTATAATTATATATATATAGAGCCGATTATATATATGGCCGAGATGTCCACTCTGATTTCTCTCTGATTATAGCAATTACAGCAATTGATATCATAAGATTTCAAATCGTGAAAATAAAAATCTCAATAATCAACAAGGAAATTGCACTATCTCGATTCCGAATATTTTCAGTTTATTCAAAGCGCTATATTTTATTCACACACTGTTGCAGATCTCAAATATTATTTTATCTATGACATAACCTAGTTTAGTCTTTCAACCTGAATGGTCTTCAAATTTATTATTATTGCGTTTATGGCCGCGCGTGAAAGTTCGAATGAGCAGTGTATTGTTTTGTTAGAATTGTTATAAATTGAAAAATTTATATGTATATATTTTATATGTATATATATATATTTTCCAAATTTAGTCGCGTATAGAATAAAAAATATTCAACATGAGATGTGTCATACCTGGCGGTAACATCAAAAGTATGTTTATTATTCTCTTAATTTTTTATTGGAAACATCAGAATTGCTGTTTTATAACGCAAATGAAATTCGTCAATTTAATTTAACATTTTCTATTACATGACTAATTTAATCTTTTATATTTATTTGTTTTGTACTGCATACATTGTTATTTATAAAAGAATGTATTAAATGTTATGTTAGAGCTAAATAAGAGGCCTGTTCTGTAATTCTTAACGACTCTAATGATATCATTAAATTATTGTTGCGCTGTACTGTACACAAAATCTGCGCAACGACAATGTAATGATATCATTGCAGTCATTAAGAGTTACAGAATAGGGCCATAAAACTTCTAAAAAATTTGATAAGTACTAAAAAAAATTCAGATAAATATAATTTCTTAAAGCTTTTTTGTACTGAATTTTTTAATTAGCATTTTTTTATTGATGTAGCTTTGGCAAAGGCGATACATACACTAGCAAAGATTGGAGATGAAATGTATGTGAATCCTCAAGAGGAATCTATCTCTTTTCGCACAGTCAACATGGCAAAATCGGCATATTCGAACTTCACGTTTCACAGAAATTTCTTCTCCTATTATGATCTTGGAAATCTCGATGAAGAAGAAGCACAAAAGTGTAAAATTTCAATGAGGGTAGTATCTATTTCATATACATTTATGTACGTGATATTTAACTTATTCTACAATTTACAGAGCGCAATGACAGTCTTCAAATCTGCACATACATTGGACAAGCATGTGGAAACTTGTCACATTCATTTGGAAATGGATGCCTGTAATCTAGTATTTATCTTAAAATATAAAAATGGTATCAACATGTCCCATCTGATGCCTATTTTGGATTCTGAAAAGTTGCAAGTACACTAAAAACATTTTTCTTGTTATAATTGATTCTCAGATACAATTTAGGATCTACTTAATGTTTAGAAACTGTTTAAACTTGATTAATTCTATTAATTATAGTATTTCCAAATATTCTAAATATTTGTATTTCCAAATATTCTAAATGAGTAATTAAATATTGAGTAACAATTTTTTAATATCATAAAAAAGAAAACATCTGAGGATCAAATTTTCATCTGGATTTTATTGATCGTATTAGATAATGAATTGATTTGGATTAAATAGGCATCATACACTAAGGCTAATATGTCCAATGAATTGACGTCACGAGCTCGAACATTTACAGAGGCTCTGCAAAATTTTCCACAAAATTTGATCGAAATAACGCTCCAGATAACGCCACATAAATTATTATTTAGAAACTATATAGATGACGCATCACGTAAGAAGTGTTCCACTTCTAGCATAAAATGCAAACTAATGTAGTAATTAATATATTACTGTTAATTAATGTCAATTAATACTACAGTTACATGTATTACAGTTATGGTAAATACTACACGTACCCAGCTGGCTTTTGGTATCGGAGAATTTGATCGTTACACTTTTGGCAATGAAACAAGTATCACATTTTGTTTAAAAGAAGTCAAAGCCTTACTCGTTTTTAGTGAGAGCGTAGGCATTCCAATTACTGCAAGTTTTGGAACAGCAGGAAGGTATACATCAAATTCTTAAGCTATTTATATTAAGTAGATGTATACTTTAATAGTTAAAGATTAATATATTGAAGTATTATTTCTCTATATCAATAATAAAAAGTGAGCATTTTATATTTCGATAATTATTAATTTTTCAATGCAACATTTTTTCAGACCAATATTGTTTACGGTGAAAAGTCCAGCTTTTGAAACGAATATGCTATTATCAACTCTAAGTCCAGACTGTGACAGTCAGTCAGACACATCGATTGTCAGTAGACAAGTGCAATCTATTCGAAAAAAGAATGTTTCGAGGAGTACATCCAATCGTGTTAATAAAGTATCTTCGAGTCGAATAAAAAAATCTATCAAACCTACTGTTAGTGATGTGTCCAAGAATACGCTAGTAAAAGAAAAAATTCAGTCGGACAAAACACACAACGAAAATAGGAATGCTTCTGTGAACATCGTTAACGTAAATGCTAATAATTCTATAAACGCTCATGAAAAAAATTCACATATGCCAGTACAAAGTTGTTACTCTGTCGCATGCAGTCTTGCTAGTACATCTTCGGCGATTAGTAGGAAGATTTCGGAGAATCAAAGGAAGTTAGTAAATTCAGTATTTTCTAGCATTACAAAGAGAAAATCGTCGGATGACAAAGTAAATCAAAAGGAGAAAGAAGATACAATAGTTTGTTTTGACCTAGACGATAATGTACCGCAGTCGCCACCGCGTAAAGTGGCCAAGAGGGCAAAAGTAGTGTTTCAGAAATGCTTTCAGAATACTTTTGATCCGCGAATGTTACCTGGTCATGACACTATCTTGGTAGAGGATTCCGATGAGAGTAACAGTGATTGATATTATTTTGTGAGAACTTTTATAATGACAAAAGAACAATTTATTTGCTCCATAATAAAATATTATATAATTTCATAACAGATTTTCTGGACAATTAACCAAGACAATATTTAAAGTAAATTATTTATTTATTATTTTGAATAACATTTTTCTTTATTTAAATCAGTAATCAGTTCACTTTTTTTTAATTGAAAATTAAATTTTCGTTTAATTTTATATAGAGAGTTTTAAATAAACACTTTTCAACTTGTTCAAAATGTTCTTTTAATATTAAGTGATTCACTTGTGTAATCTCTCATTACTCTTGATTAATAATTATTTTTTTAAATAGTTAGTATATGTTTAGTTATATGGAATTTCATAAAAAAATCTGAATAATTTGAAGTAATAAAAGTATAGATATGCAAGAGAATCATGTTTACAAAGTAGATCTTGATATTGTATATATATTATATAAGATAATTGTAAAAATCTCATTGTAAAAATAAAGAATTTTTATACACATAAAATACCGCCTAATATATGAGTATGTCAGAAGTTATTGCTTTATATTTGCCACTTTTCAGACTTATTTATTTTCCGTAAATGATTGGAAATTAATGAATTGTGCGCACGCGCGTGTATGTGTATGTGTGTGTAGTGCGTCGCGTCGAATTTTCATTATATTACAATAAATTAATAAGTTTTCTTAAGACGTGAGTCAAAATAAATTAATTTAATTTTTCCACTAATAGAAATTCAAAATTTACACCATCAGAATTAATTCTCTTTCATAACAAAAAATAGATCAAAGTACCACACAAACATGCATATTTAGAATATTATGCAACATATAGATAATATATATAGATAATTGCAAGACATAATTGCTCGTTCTAACTTTACCCGACATTGCTGTAGTGAGTTTCTAACTGTCCTTAACTTTGTTCATTTCTCGCATCGAACACGTTTATATAATTACGGAATTAGCAATCACGTGGGAGAGAAACAAAGAGTAATGTAAATAGAATGAAACGAATAGTATTTAATTTAACTGCTCTGACGAGCGTAGGTTTGGGGGCCTGGTGTTTGGGCAAATTCTCCGAACAAAGGCGATATTCGAAAGACAATGAAACGAATGTGTTGTCAGCGGTGCGCTTTCGAAATTTGCCGTGTTTGCCTCTTTTCGGTACCGTTTCGGCGGCTACCCCTTTGACACCTGTTGGAAGCAACGATATGGGCTCCAAAGTGTCTTCGACTGCTACAAGAGTATCACAAGTGAGTGAAAATCGAGGGTCGGATCAAGAACGATTGACTAACCTTTCAGATTTATTTAATTATATATGTTACATATATGTTATATGTTATATAGTAGCGACAAATAAAGAGAATTTCGTAATTTGCAATTGATTTTTGACAAATCATTTGTTATGTAATGATAAATGATCTAATAATAAATATAATTTGATGGCATTGCAAGTAATAAAAGAATTAAGTATCTTAATGACATGTAGAAATTGCTTAATGCTACAATTATTTGTAGCATTATTACAAAAATGCTAATAGTCGTATTAGACCTTGGTAATATTGCGGCAGATTATGAAATTTGGTTTTCCTGGATTGGATCATGTCAGGTCGTATGAGGATTTTGTGCTCTCTTATGACAGGCGAAACAAAATTGCTCATTGGGTATTTGAGCACTTGACCAAGGAAAGATTGCAGTGCAACAATGAAGTAGATCGCTCAAAGTGTGACTTCAAGCCTGATGAGAGTATACATCCTTTTTTCAGGTAAAGAAAATAAACTTTTTTTACTGTTAATTTTTAGATTATTCTTAAAAAAATCTTAAAATTTATTAATTAAATTTAATAGATTAAGTCAATCAATTGAGATCGAGTTTTAATTTTTTGATTGATGCCAACAGATCACAAAATACAGACTACAAAGGAAGTGGCTATGATCGTGGTCATCTGGCAGCAGCTGGGAATCATAAAGTAGATCAGAAACACATGGAACAAACCTTCTTCCTCACTAATATGGCACCACAAATCGGAAAAGGCTTCAATAGAGATTCCTGGAACAGACTGGAGAAATATGTTCGAAAATTGACAAATGTTTATAAGGATGTTTATGTGTGTACAGGACCGTTGTACCTTCCTAAGTGCGTTTACCAGTTTTTACTTTTTACTTTGTAAATTTTGTCTATTTTCATATTATTATTATTTATCTTATTAATATTCAATTTTTCTATTATCATGTATTATATATGACGCTGCGCTTGCTTGGCACTGAGACACTAATATGTTTCCAAACTATTTTTTATTTTTTATTTATTTTTACTATAAAGCTTAAGCTTCGCTTGTCTTACTCGAAACTTAATTTTGAAAAGTATTGTAAGTATTGTAAGTATAATAAATTTAAACACTGTTACTTTTTATTTATAGAAGAGAAGCAGATGGAAAAAAGTATGTGCATTATGAAGTGATAGGCTCAAATCATGTGGCAGTGCCTACACATTTTTACAAAGTGATCGTTGGTGAAACCAGCGATGGCAAACTTGAAATGGAAGCTTTTGTAATGCCGAATACGCCGATTGATGATAATGCGCCACTTACTAATTTCCAGGTATTCCAAAAATTATGTATATATATATATATATATATATATATATATATATAATATAAAAGATATTAAAAACTATGTAGAACACATTCTGTATATATATAAATTATAAATATATATTTAAGTGTATAGCAATATAAACATAATTAAATTGCCAATACATTGCTTATTAATTATAATAGAAAAGATTATTATAACTAAACGTATTAGAATAATTATACAAGTGTAAAAAATAAGTGATGTATTAAATTTATTCAGTATAACAAAAGATAATAGATTTATATTATAAAAATTTGATCAATTTTTTTAACAGGTACCACCAGACAGCATTGAACGCGCCGCCGGACTTTTATTCTTCGATAAAATTTCACGAAATAAATTAAACAAAGTGAATGGCAAGAACATAAGCTGAATTTGACGACTGCTCCATTCCCTTTTCTTATTCAGATTGTAAAGAGTTTTATTTTCTGACACATCATCACACATATGTATATTTAAATCTAGTCCATTATTTTTTAATTCATTGTACATAATTTTAGAAGTTTTATATTATCATGTATACTATATATTGTTTTAGTTGCTTTATATTTTATTTTATCGAATAAAGATATTTGTTGATGCGTCAATTCGTTTGTTTACATATGCGTTTATTGATTTTGTACATTTAGTCGTCCGCTTGGAATCGCTATATTTAATTGTATAACGCAATGTATTGTATATTTTCGACTCGTTTATACCGAATAAAACGCGCTCAAATCTACCGTATTTATTCTCTCGACTCTTATGTCGAAGATTTAGATATAGATATACTATATTTACTGTGAAATAAAAATTATGCGTATAAATAATTTTACATGATAGCGTTTTGAAATGAATAGAAACGGAATAGTTATTTGAACTATACATATTCAGACAATTTATACATATTTGGACAAAATAACAAAATTGAATAAAAAGGATGTAATTAATACAAATTTAGTTTTGTTGAATATATAAATATGGAATGTATATATACATGTATTCGGTATATACATCTGGATTTTCTTTATTTTTCTTATTTCAAACGCTGGGAACTCAGTCTTGAACACAAATGCTTTATAAGTGAAGAATCAAACGCTTATAAAATCGCAAGATAAAATCTTATAAGATATCGCCTCGTCGCTACTTTGGTCGTGGTAGTATAAGTACGTATCGATTAATACGTTTGTTATCATTAAATATCTAATAGTCATATAAAATCCTAAATGTGATAAAGTCGTTAATAATCTTTTTATCTTACGAGCTATGTCTATATACAAAATTAACAGACGCGGTGATAATGCGAGTTTTTCCGTGCGCGTGAAGAATTTTTCTTTTTTATGTTCACATCGGAAATACTACACTATCCATATTTCTTTATAATAATAAGTCAGAATATATATCGCTGCTCGACGATATTTAAGACTAATTCTTGTGAAAATAGGCAAATTAAAAGAGAACTTTATTGCAATTTAATTAATACATATAAATAATGTAATTAAAATTGTATTGAAATAAATAAAAAACGTGTTAAAAGCAAATTAAAATAAATGAACAGTTTAATAGAAGCAAAAAATATAAAATGACACTAAAAATAAGATAAGAATTAAAAGGAATTAATAAAAATTTTTTAAATCAAATAGATAAAATAAAGAAAAAATATAATTAAAATTAAATTTTAAATAGGGGAAATTATTACAAATTTAATAAAAATTTAATTAGAGGAAAATAAATGTAATTAGCAGAATAGAGATACAAGAATCAGTTAAGAGAAAAGTTTGAATTCGCAGAATAAATGTCTACATAAAATTCTCCCCTTAATTTACCTATTTTTTTGCGAGCGTAAGAACATTATGCATTATTTTCGAGATCTAGCATGTATTTTTAAATCGTATGCCTTTTTGGAATATCGTTCTGCTTGTTTCCTCTTTATTCTCATTCATCAATATTGCATGCACATCGTGACTTATAAATAATATCTCTTTAAGTAAAGTATACATTAGGCACTAAAATGGACGGGTCTGTTTACTCGGATTCGCCTCCTTCGAGTATTGCTTTACGTCTTAAGGACACTTCTGAGAGCTTTAAGTACACTTTATTATAATCTATGTGATATTTATTTTACGCGTGTTATTTACAGGATGTCTTAGAGAAAGAGAGAGAGAGAGAGAGAGAGAGAGAGAGAGAGAGAAAGGAAGAGATATAGTTTTTTATTATGTAATATTTTATTATTATTATTAAATAAAATTTTTATCTGAGTATTATTTGATACTCGAATATATCTCTCGTAAGTCTTAGAATTCTTAAATTCAGAATTTTTAAATCTCCTATATAGATTCTTAATATTCAGAATCTGTAGCTTGTCGAATCTTTAGAATCATTAAATTCTAAATCCTCGAATTCTCGAATTTTAAAACATCGTCATTGGTCCCTTGGATTTAAATAAAAGAATTACAATCTTTTTAAATTTGTACATGCAATTAATATACTCTTTCTCTGAGACACTCCATATTATATTCTCAGAAAGCTCGAAACAAAACGTTGACTTTGAAGTTCTAACGCAATGCCAAGTTTTTAAATCTACTTTATCGATAATTATCCTCTATTGGCAAACATGCCGTCGAAAATTGTATCGTTGTAAAAATGTTTTTATTTTATTAATCCTAGAATCATTGTCTACGTGATTCTTCACAAACATTGAATTAAAAGAATTTTACGGAAATTTTTAAATCGAATTCCAAAAGATCTAAAATTTAATTTATTATGTAATAAATTTTCCTTTCCGTCTATTTTTTTGTAACGATGAAACAGCGAGGACTAGAAGACGTGATGATCGTTTCACGTCAACGACTTGGCTGTTCATTGAGCCATCTGCATTCAGTCGAAAATCTTCGCTATGGTGAATCACATTTTCGGAAGATTAGGCTATACAAATGGCTCGATATATGGAAAGATTTACATTTGCAAATTCGCAGATAAGTAAAATTATATAAGAGCAAAAAATTTATAATTTAATAATTTCAATTTTAGAAAAAAAGTAAAAGAATTTTATTCTTATTAATTTTCTTTCGCATAATACGAAATCTGCTCATTTAAAAAGCAGTTTCCATATATCGAAATTCACTCGCATTACCTAATTACGATTTATCTTCTTCCGATTGTCACGATTAAATCAATCTCTCCTCTGGTGGAGGCTTCATTACATTATCCATCTCCACTCTTGGATTGCTGAACTCCTGAGCACTTGGACTGTATGTGCCACGTGTTGCACGTTTTTTCCTAGCCATCATAAAAAGCGCTATAAGAGATATGATGGCAATTAGGAGGAGACAGCCCACGATCGGGCCTACGATTACCACTATGTCGAGAGCTTGGCCGCTTAAATAATTATATTCCAGCTGAAAAATATAAATTATGTATATATTTGTTATCGATATATGTACATAAAAATAAATAATTTATATAAATAAACTTTGTTGTGTACATTATGTATATATTTAATATATTTATTTGTTTATATTATATATATATATATATAATTGTTTTTAATATTTAAAACTTTTATATAGACTAATGATAATAATAATGTACATATTTTATGCATTCTTATTGAATCACTGGCAAATTAGTTAATTTCATAATTTGTGAACATATTTAAATCTTCTTCAAATTTTATTTTACCTCTGTACAATTTCGTCCCGTGTAATTAGGAGTGCATCGACATATGTATTCACCATCGTCACCACATTCGCATGTGCCACCATTGTGGCAGAAATCCTAAATCAAATATTAAGACAACGTTATTTACGCATTATAATGATTGAGAAAAAATTAAACACGTGCGAATAATTATTACAAACTTTTTTGTTTTAATTTTTTCGTTATTATAACTTTAATAAGGACCCATTAAAATTTTATTTTTCATTAAACTTTTTCAAATTTCTAATATAGCTTCTATATATAGCTTATCTAATAGATTTTATACCAAATTATTTTTTAATTTTTAATTTATCAAAATTTTGCAAGTTTCTTTTCCATGTTACTTATCAATGCGCTATTTTCTCGGCAGAAAATTAAAGGACTCACATCCTGGCATGGATTCGCCATGCCGCAATTGTAGCCGCAATAACCGTCGTCGCAGATGCACTGATAGATACCAGGCAGATTCTCGCATTTACCGTGCCCACAATCGATCTCTAAATCCTTACACTCATTCACATCGACGGAACAATTAATTCCGGAGTATCCAGTACCCTGGCAATCGCACACATATTTGTTCACTCCGTCATAGCACTTGCCATCATTCTGGCAAGGCCCGTTGCCCTCAGAATCCACCGCGCAGTCATCAATGTTGATCTCGCAGTACGTACCAGTGTAACCGACAAGACAGTTGCATTTTGGTGCCTATTTTACATAATAATAATTGCAGAATGATTAAGTAGAATGAATATCAAGGAATTCCCGAGAGATGAAACTAGAATTATAATTCCAAATTATAAAATCTAAGAATTTAAAGATGTTCGAGATTTCTAAAACTTATAGGTTTAAAATTTTTAGTCCAGAAACTTAAAGAATCTAGAATTTAAAATAATGGACAAGAAATTTAATTATTTTTAATTTTTATAATTTACTGTTCATCTCTCGAAACTTCCAAATAAGAATCTAATTTAGAAAATCTAATTAGATATATAACAAGAAAAATTTTCACATTATACTCCTTAGAATATCAAAATATAAAAACGCAGAAAGAAGAGAGATATACCTTATATGGAATGAGGAATTCGCATCTGCCTCCGTTTTGGCACTTTGTGTGGAAACAATAGGGTGTGTCACAGGTCGGGCCGTCGTAGCCGGGTGCGCAATTGCAGGTGAAGTTATTACCGGTCTTTGGATTCGGTTCGTCTAAGCAAGACGTGGTTGCTCCGCTCTTACATGGCTCATTCTTGCATGTGATTAGTCGGAAGCTTTCGCATAGTTCACCAGTAAATTGATCAGGGCACTCACACCTGAATGAGCCCGGTAGATTTACGCATACGCCCTCATGTTTACACGGACTAAGCGTTACGCACTCGTTGATGTCACTATCGCATCTGTAATCAGATAAGAAAGGAACTTGATAAGAGAAATATATCGTAATCTCTTCTTAATTGTTACAGACTTCAGTTTCATGGAATTTATCTTTGTTCTGCTGTGATATATGTATAGGTGATATATGTATAGGAGTTTATTTGTGTGTGATGTGATGTAAATCATATGACTTCACATGACTTTCTGATATAAGTGAAAAATGATTCAGAATTTTTTTGTAAATGTCCCCTATATATAAAATGTATATATAAAATGTATAACTTTTTTGTATCAACCGACGTATTAATTATAAATATTTACTGATGTGTAATAATATGCTTAATACGTTTGATTATTAATTATTATTCATTAATTATTATTCGTTAATCTCTTTTATAATTAACACACACACACACACACACACACACACACACACACACA
>Ga0157364_1001046_pt1 | contig 22364 bp, 14 predicted proteins | sample AttsexASBM2_FD_111476 | JGI IMG/M metagenome (GOLD analysis project Ga0157364, IMG submission 111476) | Fungus gardens microbial communities from leaf cutter ant in Ribeirão Preto, State of São Paulo, Brazil - Atta sexdens ASBM2 | ecosystem: Host-associated > Fungi > Mycelium > Unclassified ...
CTTTTTCTATTTTTAGAACAACTCGGGTTAGGGGTTATCAGTCACGCTGTCACATCAGTCACAACTTGATGGTGTAGTCACAAGACTGATCACGGGATATAAGAGAAGGAAGTAGAAGGTTCCGGAACAAAGTGATGTCATACAGCATGGACAACACATGTTGGCCTCATGTTATACTCATAGTCATTTAGGGTAGGGTGCACAGTAGTTAGCACGGACTATGGGTATTAGTATATAAGGTAGACTACTTTGTATTAGAAGCTCTATCGAGTTCTCTTGTGTTACTCAATATAAGAGTTGCTTCTTTGCTTAACCCTTTGAGCATTGATTCATAACAAATAATATCAACTGGCCCTTATGTCCATACCTCTTCCTCATGTCCTATTACTCATCCACATGTGTTTTTCTTAAGGCCACCATGCTTCCTACATGTGCCCTGACATCATATCTTTAATCTCCACTATACATGTATACATCATGTGTACACCATGAGGAACCCGTATCCTTTGACGTCATCCCTAATCCTAACTCCATCTCTAGACTCTTTCCAATCCTTCTAGACTGCTCTAGACTCTGTCACATGACTTCCAGGTCACGTGCTCTCCATCCGTTGTAGACTAATAATATACTACTGTCCTATTTCTGTCCTAACCCTAACCCTACCTAAAGTCTGTCCACATACTTGTCTTATAACAGATTGTGTGATTGTGATTGTAACATATGTGACTAGCTTGTGACATCCATTATGCATTGTTCCAATATATGATAGTTATGATATTTATATATGACATTATTTTTTTTAAAAATCAACAATTTATTATATAGGGTATGATAACAGTCCATAGTAGCTACTTTGTAACTATGTACATTTATAAGCAAGCAACATGAAAAAAGAAAAAAAAAGTAAAGGTAAAAGTGAACAGAAAAGAATAAGACTAACTAAAAGTCTACAACAAAAGCTAGCACATATCTATTAGTTAATACTTTCTCTAAATGAGAACACATTCTTGTTAAACTCCAGGAAAGATACAAAATGACTGATAGTATCTTGCTCTGGATTTCAATAGTTGTTATATTTACTATACTTGTAAAGGATATGATATCTTGTTTCAAAAATGTTTTTAGGAAAAAATCTGAGATGATGATTTCCTATAGGAGTATAATTGACAATAGCTCTTGTAGCTTTGGTGCATGATAAGTTTGAATGTCCAAAATATCTAATCTATAAATCCTCTTTTGAATATGAAGATTTGATGAGACAGTCTTTATTGTCACAAAGTTTTAAAAATTACTTCCTTTTACATTAGATGCTTGGAACATCATTTTCCAAGTATTGAGAATATTGTCACATTCTTTCTTCCTATCAAAATTTCATGATAATTTGCAAGAAAAAAGAGAAGAAAGATTGAAATTTTTTGTTTCTTTGTTCACAGTTGTGTGGAGAGACCAGTGATCACTGCTAGAACAATCCCAGAACTTGATAGAATTGAAGTAACTCTTGTGAAAAAATTCTCTAAGTTCTCTTGATATCACAGACAATTGGATTTAATATAGATAAACTAATAAATCAAAGATCTTGTGAGTAGCATGTAGAAAATCTGTGATGACAATGATATGATTAATGCTAGCCATTTCAACAGCTTGATTTATGCCACATCTGATAGCAAATAGCTCAGCTTCTGTGATTGTAATATTAATCATATAATGTAAGATTTTTATAATTGGGTTTGTGAATGAATGAACATAAGCTATAGATGTAGTAACATGATTCTTGATGCTAGCACCAGAGACTACAACAACTGTCTTTGAGTCAGTTGAAGCTTGAAGAACATGTTCTTCTAGTTTGCAAATATATGCAGATCTTTTGTCTTTGCTTTTTTTGATTAGAAGAATGGAAAGAAAAATAACTAGAAAAAATGTTAATTAATCTGGAACCAGGAGAAAATTCATCACTAAAAGGATTGAAAGAGGGAAATATTCCATTAAGTCTATTTTTGGAGTCAACAATAGAACACTTGACTTTTAGCTACTGAATAGGAGTCAAATTTTCTAGTAAAAGATGAAAATTTCTACTAAGTTCATTATGTCTGTTTTCCAGAAAGAACTTAAAGATATGATTGTTGAGAAGTCAGTGAGTTCTGAGTTGTTAACATCCACTAAGTTTTTGAAGATGAAGGTGAATAGGAATAAGTGGTGAATAGGAATAAGTCTAGCAATAGCTTCAATTTCTAAAGAGAAAAAAGTGTAAAAAATACCTAATATCTATAATGCCACTTTTCATTGTATTTTTCTTAATCCCTTGAGTGGGTAAGCATGAGGAGCTTTGTTGTAATATCATAAAATAAATCCATATAAAGCAATAGATAGAATACATTTTCTATAGAGGAGTCATTTTTGATAAGAGTTTAATCACTGCAATGAGTTACCAAGTATTTTCATGCACTTAACTATGGATAGAGCCTTGTTAGCATATAAATTGATATGTTGTCAAAACATCAATTTTCTATCGAAAATAAACCCAAGATAACACTATATATCCTTGGAATGAAGAATAAAGCCTCTTAGAGTACTGAGATCCAAAAGAGGAGAATTAAACAATCTATGTGCCCTAGAAAAATGGAAAATTTCAGATTTCCCATGTTCAATGACCAAACCAAAATGTTTAAGAAGAAGTGAAAAAATATTGTAACTACAAAAAAGATTGGAAATTGTTTTGTTTAAATATTTTTCTTGTAAAACAAATAGACTGTTATTTACAAAAGAGATAAGAGAAATTGGAATTTTTAGGTTTTTTAATCTTTTTTCCAAAATATGAAAAACAAGAGAAAAATATAATACTGATAAAGCAGAGCCTTGTCCAACACCAACATCAATATTAAATAAAGGAGAAGAGAAATTGTTCTAAAGATAGTGGGTTTTTCTGCATACTAGGTAATCTTGAAAGAATATAAAAATCCTGGAATTAAAACTGGCCTTGTTCAGGATCAAAGGAAGGAGTTGATGATTGAGAGGAGAGAAAAACTGAGCAATGTTAAATGCTAATGTACTAGTTAGAAGATTCTTAACCCTTTCTGCTCTAATAAGAGAGTTAATACAATTCCTATATCTGTAGTGGACTATTATTTCAAGCCACCCAGTTGACATGGATGAATAAAGTTCTTTAAAATCACTTGAAATTGAAGTCTTTTGCTGATAACCTCTTCTATGAGTTTACCAATCATATTTAAGAGAACAATAGGACAAAATATTTTGAGAGAGTCATAAGAAGCCTTATTGGGCTTAGGAATGATGATGGAAGATGACATTTTGAAATGTGATAGCCAATGTCCTAAGTTGATGCACATGTTAGCAATGTTGACAAGATTATTTAGACACATGTCATCTTTAACTACAGCTTTAAGATGTTTCCAAGACAATTTGTCTGGTCCTAGAGTTGATAAATTGTTGCATTTAGCTATAGTACTCCTGAATTCTTTGACTGAAAAAGAACTCCAAATTGTAATAGACTTGGTAGAAAGCTCATCTAATATATCCAGATTAACTTGACAATTTTGCACTAAATTGAATGATTGATGTAATGCTTCCCATAAATTTTCAAGGTTTGTATATAGTTGACCATTATGCCAGATAGCTTTGATGGCTGGAAGTTTATGCTTTTTTACCCAATTCATGAGTTCCTAAGAACCATAATTTCTTGAAGCAATCTCTTGAATCATGTTATCAAAAAATGCTTTTTTGATTTCTTTTACAGCTTTTCTAAATGACATTTAATCTTTAACTTGTTTGGATGATCTGTATTTTGCTAGTTTCACTCTACAAACATCATTTTACTATGTTTTGGAATGCTTTGTTATATTGATGAGTTTTGAATGTCTGAACCAAATATGGTCTGCTATATTGGCAAATTCTTGAACCTTTCCATTGAGACCATTTTTGTTCATAAGACTTTTAGTGTCAAGTCTCTTGATAAAATCAATAAGTTCAGCAATGAAATTGTCTTTATCCTCACTATTCTTGATAATTACATATGTGTTCTTGGTCAATAGAAATATTAACTGTAAGTAGAGCATAATCTGATGAATATATCCATTCTAAATAAATTGTATAGATGTCAAGTTCTAGTGAGTTTGATATAAGAAACATGAGATCAATAACTAAGTTGGATTTGTTTGTATTGTCTGAATACCTAGTGGGAATCTGGTTAGTATGTTTAGACAAGCTATCATATACCAAGTCTACCTGTCTAGAAAATACATCTCTACAGTGATACTACTTATCAATATCTAACCTAAAAGCATGACTTTCATAGTAGCTATCTTTTTCACAATATACTCTTATGGCATTGATGTAATAATCCAGAGATTCTGTCTTTCATGATGAAAATACTCCTATCTGACTTGGTCTTTCATGGCAAAGTTGTACTCCTATCAATGTCTCAACACTGAAACCTTTTCTTGGGGCAGTAGGTGCTATACTACTGAAACCTCAAACATCTCCTATAGTATATACTTGTATATAAGACTAGTAGTTACACTGTAATTCACTGGTCTGATAGTTAATGAAGATAACTCTTATTGAACTTGATCTCCAGTATTCAATAGTAATATACCAATCAGCACTCACTTCTATCTCAGACTTCTCTTTCCATCTGAAGCTGTAACTACATAGCAAACAGATAGCATAGCACATAAGCTAAAGCTAAGATAATTCCACAAAGTCTGCACATCTCCAAGTCCACTTTGCAGACTTTCACCTCCAGTATGAACTGTGCCTGACACAAGCATAAGTCCATTAAATATGCCATGTCAATAAGAAAATCACTATAAGAAGAATGATATGGAAAAGAAGGATCCTAATTATTATCACTAATGTTGAAGTTGAAATTGCCTGTTATAATTAAGACATTGTAAATATTAGCTTCAGTATCCTTTAGATACTTCAAAGCTGTTTGAGACAAGAGTAAATATTAATTAAAAAGAAAAAGTTACTGTTATTGAAAAAGAAAAAACAAGAAATGTTCTTATGATTAAAATTTATTTTTCAAAGAGAGTGATAACCAAATAATATATGAAATAACTCTGGGTGAGTTATTATTGATTACAGTGGATCTGGAAAAAGTAACCCAGTTAGGGTAATTTGAAGCTCCTATTAGACAATTTGTGAGTACAACACTCACATCTGTAGTGGATTACTGTTTTAGACTACCTAGTTGGTACTAGTGAATAAACTTATTGGAAATTGACTGGAACTGTAACCCTTTATCATTGATAGAGTTAGAAATTTATTGCATGAATGACCAAGGGAGTTCTTGAATGAATATAATATTGAACTTATTATATACTTCTAAAATTATATTAGTAAGCAGTTTATTCTTACAAACATTTTGTGAAAAAATATTCATGTCCTTGATAATCATGCTTTATTACCACTCATAACTAAGCAATTGATTGTTTCCTAATATCTTGGAGTTCTTGGTATTTATTTGAGTGCTATTCTCTATTAAAGTAATGTTTCCAGAATGGGTATAAATTTGAATCAGCTTAGTAATCTCCTTTACAATTCAAGCATTTGAACAAATGAGGACATAGTTCATCTTGTTTAGTCTCTAGTCTAGAAGAATTCATCTTGAAGTTAGCCTTATAGCATCAAGCAAATTGTTAATGATATTCTGTCTTGTATGGACCATTATGTTACAACTCGGAAATCTTAGTGTTGGTTTGGGAGAAGAACCTTGTATAGGGTTTACACAAGAGAACTCGATAGAAAACTCTGTACAAGATTGTTTACCTTATATACAAATACCTAATGGTCTGTGCAAGCTATTTCTAGCCTACCCTAAACAACCATGTGTATGCCTTAAGGTCAACATATATGTCACACATTGTATGACATCATTGTTCCAGAACCTTCTACCTTTTCCATGCATCATGTGACTTGTAATTATGTCCTCTGCTGTGACCTGCTGTGTGACAGTGTAATCTTGTCACTCTAACCCTAACCCTGATTCTAAAAATAGAATAAAATAAAATAAATTGAAAAGAAAATAAAAGTAAGAGAAGAAAATGAAAAAATACTAAGTTCACTTCTTTCGTTCTTGACACATTACACTTTATGTACTTCCACTTGGAATCAACAAGAAAAGATTATATGTTCCTATTTCCAGCAATTCTTGCACTAAGAAATGCCCAGATTAATATTTGTACCTCAAATAGTAGTAATATAACTCTCTATATTGAAACATCTGTTGATTAGTCCTTTAGCTCTACTACTACTTTGAATGTCCTATATATCTAGCCAAATAACAGCTATGTCCAACTTAGATAATGCCTTGATGATATGAGGTTTTGATGTGATTACCACATTGTTAAAAATATAATTGTTTTTGAGAATGGTTTTAATGACACTTGAATTTAAAGATGTGTTAGTGTTTTCCATGAGATATGGAATACTTATAATTTTCAAGTAAGACTTTGATTATGGCAGATAAGGTATTTCCACATCTTCTGAATTGACATATTCTATATTCATTACATAGTTTTCAATAATTTGAAGGTCTGATAGAGAAGCAACTTTGTTAGTAACAATGACAATACCTATCTAATTCATACAAGTAAAGTCAGCCATTACATCCAATTTGATATTCTTGAGTATCCTGTTGAGGTTAGTAATATGTTTGCTAGATGAAGTTATGAATTTAGCTTTATTATTATTGTCTATAGAAACAATAATTTGTTTTCTTAATAAGCTTTTGGTCATTATATTGATCTTGAGTTTTGGCTTATCTAGAACATTTATTATTTTGTTGATATTTTCAATCTTTTTTGCAGATAGGTCAGGAAATTTTCTTTGATTTTTAAGATTTTGCTAACTTTAGGAGATGATGCTTGAGCATATAATAGCTTATTGTTGGGTTTGACTTTTTCTACTATTTTATGGATTTTCTTAAAGAACTTTAACTCCAAAATTTCTTTGAATGGTTTAGCTGGAATAAGACAAGAAAGTTCAATGATTTCCCCAGGCTTGTCCTTGGATTTGTCAACCTTCAGAGTTAGTTTGTATCCCTAAATTTTTGGAGTGAATTTAGATGATACTTTCTATCTAAATGATCTGTCCTTATTGTCAGAATAATATTATAACCTTAGAGTTGGATTATGAGGTAATCTTGTATTAGGTAACACAAGAGAACTCAATAAAGAGCTCTTTTACAAAATAGTCTACCTTATATACTCCTACAGATGGTCCATGCTAGCTACTGTGCACCCTACCCTAAATGACTATATGTAAAGCATGAGGCCAATATGTAGTGTCTATATTATATAACATCACTTTGTTCCAGAACCTTCTACTTCCTTCTTTTAAGTCTTGTGATCAATATTGTGATCACCTCATCAGATATGACTGATGTGACAGTGTGACCAATCACTTCTAATCCTAACCCCAGAGTTCTCAAAATAGAAAAATAAAAATAAATTAAAAAGAAATGAAAAATAAGAATAAGAAAATAAGAAAAAACTAAGTCTATTTCCTGCAATGTTGACAAATAAGTTGTATCCCATCCTAATTTATATATGGACAAAAGAAGCCAAGCTATCACAAATAAGCTACTTACTGGTTGTAATGCATAAACTTAATGGTATTTCAGAGATTCAGTATAAGAAGGTAATAATAATAGGTAATGAGTAGTATCAACAGAAACAATTGATGTTGTTAAGTCTGAGGTCTAATGGTTAGACACAGAGGTATATATACAAAAGAGTAATGGTCTGTATACAAGCTATTGCTATTACATAATCAAAACTCATATCTGATGTCAGTTGTTTGTTGTCACTTTTGTACATCCCACATATGTGTAGATAGCTCTTATTCAGGGCTTTCTAGTGCAACTTAGTTTGTAAAAATCAGTTTACTGGTTGTGGAGATACAAGCTGAATGAAGTTTGTGACACAAGTAGCTTTTCAAAACACATTAAGAGCTAGAACATCATTAATACCCCTTCATCCTATCTTATTGGTCTTGATATAATTTGTTATGTAAAGTCATGAAGTTGTCATATTTATTATATTAATTTCTAAAAACTTCATAGTTTTTTGAATGGAAATCAAGTGAGCTTTGCTATCCCAAGAGTTTAGTTCAGCTGGTTGATTAATATTATATAGCAAAGAGATGTTAAAGATCTCCTGCAGAGAGTATGTGTTAGTGTTACTAATTACCTTATTCTTACCTTGTGGAATAAGTGTGCTGTTTAGGGTAGGTGCCTTATTGATTACACATTGTATCCTCTTCTTGGAAGTATTGTCTGTTACCTACTTGGCTAGTATACCAACCTCATTACTAAGAGTAGCATATAAGAGATTTAATGGTATTATCATTTTAGAATCTTTCATATTCTTCTATGTATCACATAATTATAGAACTGTAGCTATGATATGTGTGACAAAAATGTAACATCATACTAAACCCTAATCCTATGTGCTCCAAAGAGAATTGTCACTTTGAATTTCTATTCTCTTAAAGTATGGAACAGAAGAAGTATTTGAATGCATAGAGAATTCTCTTGAACTTTTGTTATTAGAGGATGTAGATCTCCCTCTGGAAGTGTCAATGTTAATGTCAATGTCTATATAGGAAGGGTCACGAGTCATTGAACTAGTTGAGAAGGCTTTAGTAGATATAGGGAACAATGTATTCACTAATTCTCTTATAGATACTACTATACAAGATGGTGGTAAGAGAGAAAAAAGCAATGATATATGACATTATGCTAAACTCTAATCTTAAATTCTTAAATGAGAAAGAAAAATAAAATAAATAGAGTTCACTGGTTTTATATAAGCAAGCAATAATGATACTTAAGTAATTAGAAACAGTTTAGAATAGAGAAACTAAAATAAAAGAAAGCTCAAGTGCTTAGTAGATACTTCCAGAGCATGGAAAAGCAGATAAGGAAATGTGTGGATAATACTAGAAGACTTTAGAAGACTATAAAGTATTGTAGAAGAGCAAGAAAGTGCATGAAAAGGAGTTTAATAATATATCTGGACAGTTAGAAGTATTGGTGTGTAGTTGTAGTTTGAAGAAGTCTAGAGTATTTAACACTAAGTATATTGTTATCAGAATATAGGATTATATCTAGTATTAGAGATGGATTATACTCAATAGATGTAGTTTACTATTATAATCTAGATTTCACAACTTAAGCTCTAGTAATAGAACAATAATGCTTACATAAGCTCTGCTCCACCCAAAACATTTATAAAAGTAGATATTCTTCTTCTAGTTTATATATTACTTCTAGTACAGATCAATTTGGCTTCTTTCCATGTTCAATCACTCTATTACTGATCACATGACTCTTTATGATCTTCATGAAACTCTGGACTTGATTTCTAAGAACTTTAGTATACCTAGAGTAGTTACCTATCTCTTCTAATACTTGGATAGTTATAGTGTTAATATTTAAGATATGTAGATCTTTTATAATTCCTTAGCTTGGAAATCAACTAGTGTAATATATTGTTCTAACTGCTCATGCTTGAAATTTTGACTTTCACAATGAACTGCTTTCTATTACAACTTCCTTTTGAAATATGACTATTATAACATATAGAGATGCAGAATATTCACTGAAGCCAAGATTATCCCAGATTCATATCTGCATATGTCAGATAATGTTCCCACATTCTTCCAACATCTTCTGTATTTTTTCTACAAATATTTTCTTCTTCTAGATATATTCCTTATATAAGAGAATTTGATTGAGTTCTAAGTATAAAGTATCTATTTTATATATACTAGGCTAATAGTCTATGCTATACTAAACCTAGCCCACTCTAAAGAGCATGCAAGAGCATGCATTATTCATAAGATCAATATAGAGTGAACATGCTATATAATATTATTGTTCTAAAATCTTTTATATTCTTCTGTATAATATATGATTATGTAACTATGACTGTGACATGTGATGTATATATGACAGTGTCATGTCATGTATGATGTCATACTAACTGCTAATCCTAAGTCCAAAATAAAAATAAATAGAGTCTACTATCTTTAGCTCTAATATTAGAACTTAGCCTAAGTGTTAAGGTAAAAACATGCTTGTGTATTGAATGATACAAAGAGAAATTGATAGAGTAGTCTATTTTAAGCTAATATATTCTAAAGCTATAATTAAGTTTTTGAATAGCTTTTATGATATTCTACTAAGTTATATAACAGTGTGACTATAACAGTGATAAGTGATATATGTTACAATTACATTGTACTTTGTGACATTTGTGACTATCATACTATGCTTTTTTTTCTTTTTAAAGCAACAATTTATTACATGGAGTGCAAAGGCAGACTATAGTAGCTATGTTATAACTACTTATATAACAACCAAACCTATATGAGAATAAGAAAAGAAAGAGGAAAAAGTAAAAGATAGAGAGAAAGAAAATACCTAGAACTAACTAGCAAAGAGGTCTACTCTAAGCTGATTAAGTAATGGGCTTTGGGAAAGTAAACATATTAGGATTTAATTCAAGAAACATAATAAAGTGATCAATTGAATCTCTTCTCAGATTCTAGTACTCATTAAATCTTTTGCACTCATGTAAGATGTAATGTCTTGTTTTGATAGAATATTACCTGCAAGAGTAGCTAAATTCTTTCCTAGGGAAAAACCTAAGTCTGTATTCACCAATCAGAGTATGATTAATTATTGCTCTTGATGCTCTAGCGTATAATGAATTGGAATGGCCAAAGTACTTAAGCTATGAATGTCCTTTGATATATGACAGATTTATAGTGTTGTCATCATTGTCAACAAGATTGAGGAAATGTTTACTCTTCATATCCAATGCTTGGAATGTCATTTTCTACCTATTTACTAGGTCATTATATTTGTTCTTCTTGTTAAAGTCCCAAGATGATTTGCTAGGAAAAAGTGGGGTGGGGCTGAACAATTTTGTCTCAACATCTATGGCTTTGTGAAGAGACTATTTACATTGACTAGAATACTTCCAGAATTCAATTGAGTTTTCCCAATGATGAGAGAAAAACACTCAAAGTTCATTAAGAATAGCTGCTAAATTTTTTTAGAATGGATGAGAGGTCAGGTCAAAAATCTTTCTTACAGCATGGATAGAATCAGTGACTATGATAATTTTGGAAATATCATTGAGGTTGGTGGCTTGATTGATACCACATCTAATGGCAAATAGCTCAGCCTCAGTGCTTGTAACATTTATGGTATGGTGAAGTGTTTTGACAATTGGTTTGTGATAAATATGGATGTGTGAAATGGAGGTAGCAACATTGTTCTTGATGCTAGTATCTATGATAACAAGTGTATTAGATGGAGTACTTGAAGATTCAAGGGCCAAATTATTAAGTTGTTGAATTCGCAACTTGAGATTCTGGTTATTACACTTGCTGAATAAATGAAAAGAAAAACAACTATAAAAAATGTCAATAATTCTATGACCAGGAGAAAATTCAGGATTTAGGGAGTCAAATGAAGGAAATACTTTATTATACTAGTTATCCATATCAACTATGTGACCTTTGATGTATTCACATTATCACCTTATTAAAAAGTTAAGTGACAAAGTATGTTATATAGATAGTAGATTTGGTTTGGCCTCTATGAGAGAGTACAGGATGTGACTTGCCAAAAGAGAGTGTGTATGGAGTTACAATCTTCTACTGAGTTTTTACAAGTGAAGATTGATGGAAATTAATCCAGCAATAGCTTCAATGCTGAACAAAGGAAAGGTTTTGAATAGCCCTAGTATTCATATGGCCACTCTTCTTTGCAATTTTCCTAGCATTTTTAGCAAATACAATAATGGAGCTTTATAATAATACCAAAGTTGGAACCTATAGAGAGCAATTGGCAAGATACAGCTTCTATAAAGAAGACATTTCTGATAGGGGTTCAATCCTCTTGTTGAATTACCAAGAATCTTCATGCATTTGATAGTAAAGATTGCTTTGTTAGAGTAGAAGTCAATGTGTTTGTAAAATGTAAGTTTTCTATTTAAAATGAATCCTAGATATCTCCAGGAATCTTTGGGATATAAAATTTGACCTCTAATGGACAAGATATCTAGAGAAGGGGAGTTAAAGGTTCTCTATGATCTTGTAAAGTGGAAAAATTTAGTCTTTGAATATTTCACTAGAAGACCAAATTGTGAAAGAAGATTGGAAGTGACATTGTAGCTATAAAAAAGACAAGAATTTGAAAGTTGAAGAGATTTACTCTGCACAATAAGAAGTCCATCATTGACAAAAGATAAAATAGAAATCTGTAAATTGAAGTTTTTTAAACAATTTTCTAAGATATGAAGAAAAAGTGCAAGGTAAAGGGCCAAGAGAATTGGTGAAAAGACTGAACCCTAGTCCACTATCACATTAACATTAAAGAAAGAAAAAGTGAAATTGTTCCAAAAATATTGGGTTCTTCTGTTTATCAAATAATTGGAAAAAAATTTGATGACACAAGAGTTGAATCCTACTTTTCTGAGGATGAGAGAGAGTAAACAATGGTTGAGTGATGGGAAAAATTGTATAATGTCAAAAGCAAGGATGCTGGTTGAAAGGTTTTTCACCCAACCCATATGAATAAAGTGGGTTAGTACTATACCAGCATCTGTAGTGACTTGAACTTGAGACCTCCTAGTTGGCTTTGATGAATGAAGTTGTTTGATATTACATGGAATTGGAGCCTATTCCCAATGACTTTTTCCATCAGTTTACCCAGCATGTTTAATAGAATAATAAATCTAAATGATTTGGGCATATTGTACAATGCTTTATTGGGTTTGGGGATAATAATAGTTGTCAAAGTCTTGAAATGAGTAGGCCAATACCCAGCTTCAATGTATATGTTTGCAATTTTGATGATATTCTTTAAGCACAACTTATCCTTGAGAATGTGTTTGAGGTATCTTCATGATAGCTCATCTAGGCCAGGAGCTGATGAATTATTGCATTTGGTTATGGCACTAGTAAATTCTTCTTCTGAGAACTGTTCCTAGGATGTTGATGCAAACAATCCAATTTCATTAAGAATGTTTTCATCTGTATAGTAGAACTGAGCTGTATTAAAAGATGAATGTAATGCTTGCTAAATATCATCAAGCTCTAGGCATGATTGACCATTTTATTTTATTGTCTTGATGGCTAGAAGCTTATGCTTGTTGACCCAATTCATGAGCTCCTATGAACCTTGTTTCTTATTCACTATTTCCTGGATTTTGAGGTTGAAGAATGCTTGTTTTGTACCCTTGACAGTACTATATAAGGACTTTCAATCTTCAAGACTTTTTGATCTTTTATATTTTTCTAAGTCTTTGCTGTATTTTTTGTTTTACCAACTCTTTAAGTACTTTGTGACATTGATTATCTTTGAGTTCTTCACCCACACTTTTTCTACAATATTAGCAAGATCATTCACAGTTTTCTCCAAGTGGGGTATATCTGACAAGTTTGTCATGTCAAGGTTTCTAATGAATATGATTATATCTTTAATGAACTATTCTTCCTCTTCACTATTCTTGATGATTGATCTCTTTCTTGAGTTAATATTTTCCTCAACTATAGGGATCATAATAGTTAGAGGCATATGATTGGAAGTAGGATACTACTTAGAATGAATTAAGTGATTGTCTAGTTTGGTTGAACCATATCAAAAAATATAAGGTTGATGACTGAGTTTAGGTCATTTGTATTGTCAGAATATCTAATTGGAACCTGATTAATGGGAATTGACAAATTTAAGTTAAAAGAGTCAGCAATAATAAGAAGATCTCATTACTAATAGATGAATGATGAGGAAAGGAAGAATCTCATAAGCTATCTCGAATGTTAAAATCTCCAGTCATAATAAGAAGATTTCAAATGTTTACTTTAGTATTCTTGAGATACTTTAAAGTAGAGTGTGAGGAGGAGTCAGAATAAATGTTCATTAACCAACAAATATCATTGTTGTTGAAGAAAGAGACTAGAAGAATATCCCTATAGTCAATTATATCTCTACAAAGTAAAAAATGGAAAGAAAACATTCTGATATTGATATAAATAGCCACTCTGGGGCATTCATCTTTGTTAACAAAGGTTCTAGTAAAAGTTAGCTGATTGGAATGATTTACTATACCAACCATATCATCTCCTTCACAATTTGTAAAGCTAGGAATGGGATTGTAGTCCAAGATAGTTCTTGAATGAAAATCATATCAAACTTGGATTTGACTTTGAGAATGGTTTTGACAATTAAGGAGTTTTTTCAAATGTTTTGTGAAAATAATTTAATATCTTTAAAAATTATATTTTTTTACTGTTCACAACTGAATGAATTGATTCTTTTTGAATTTCTGCATATTCTTTTGAGTGCTATTCTTTGTTGAAATGGTATTTCCAGAAAGAGCAGTCAGTTGAGTTTACTTAGTATTCTCCCTTACAGTTTGAATACTTGAAGGTGTGTGGGCATGGTTTGCTCTTCTTTGTCTCTAACCTAGGTGGGATAATCTTGTCATTAGCCTTGCAACATCATATAAATTCACAGTGATGAATAGTCTAATGAGGACTATTACACTTTATGCATTTGATATCTTGGATTCTGCAGACATTTGCAGAATGGCCCCATTTCCAACAGTTTTTATACTGTAGTACACCTGGGTTTATGTTGGTGCTACGAATTGTAGTGATGAAGTTTTCTACATTAAATCTTCTGTTAATGAGGCACTTGGCCTTGGACCCACTTTGAGTATCCCAGAGATTAATCCAGATTATTGACATGTCTGATTTGGGGGATACTTTGATGATTCTGGGTTTTGATATCAACATACTATTGTTGAAGATATAGTTGCTCTTCAAAATTTTTTTAATATCATTGGAGGTAATACAAGAGTTAGTGTGTTCAGATAAGTATGGAATGCCTATGATTTCCAGATATGATTTAGATTGCAGTAATCTTGGGGATTCCACGTGATTAGTTTCAATGCATACTGTACTCTTGACATATTTTTCCATTGCCTGGAGGTCCAAGAAACTAGTGATATTGTTAGTTGTAATAACTATATTTTTATTGTCCACACAAATGAAGTCTGCCATAATGTTTGATTTAATGTTCTTAAGAGCCCTGTTAATATTAATAACATGTATGCTTAAGTTCTTGATGAAGTTGTTAGCACTATTGATATTCATGGGGATGATAATCTATTTTTGTAATGGTCTCTTGGTTGTCATATTGATTCTTGGTTTTGGTTTTTCATTATTGCTAATGATTTTCTGGACTATTTCAATTTTTTTGTTTTGGAGATTTGGGAAGGCCTCCTTAATTTTTAAAGTCTCTCTAGCTATGTTAGGAGAGTTAAACAAGTTAGCTGATACTTAAGCATATGATTTTTTTTGGTTATTAGTAGAATTTTATTTTGAAATATTGAAATATTTCATTAACTTCTTTGATGGTTTTAGCCAGAATGGGAAGAGAAAGAGATGACACATAGGACAAATTTTTTGTGTTTTTACCTTTAGGATTAGTTGGTTTCTTGATGGCTTGAGGGCTGAACTTGGATTTGACGTTATTTCTGAACAATCTGTTAGTACCATCAACTATAAGATTATCCCAATGAGAATCATAAAAGACTGAAATAAACCCCCATGCTACTTTGTCAATCCCTTTGAGATTCTTGATGTCATTTGCCTTGTTACTGTCAATTGCCTTATCTAGGATATACCTTTGCATCCTTTGTAATGATTCTTTGATATTCTTGATAGCAGAGGCTAAATGCTCTATTGATTTATAAAGAGAGACTGTCCTGAATTCACTATCCCATGATTCTGGGTCCAGAGCCTCATTTATATTGTAATTCAATTGAATATTGAATACTTTTCTATTGTTGTCTACAGTACTATTGTTAAGGGCAGGTATAACATTTTGTCCACACTGTTTTCTCATATTAGAATAGAAGTCAGCTGCCTTGCTGATGTGAGATTCTTGCCTCTTGGGAGTCACATCTTTGAGCTAAGGACTGTCAAAAGGAACAATAGGATTGTCTTGATCTATGCTTTCACTTTCATATTGGACCTTTGTTACATACTTCTTAGTACTTTTGTTTAAAAAGACTGACAAAGACTTATAACTGTACATGCTAGATGCAGAAGAATGACCTCTCACCTTGTCTTTCTTGTCACTATCATTATAGATGATGTTACTGACAATAGAATCATCAACCATATCAATGTTGAAAACCAAAGCTATATTTAAAACACTAGTAGTAAAAGCTGAAGAATGAAATTATATATTTCCAATGTCTCTAATGAATGCTACCATGCAAGATGGTGGTTAAAGAGAGAGAAGGAAATGTTCATACTATGCTTTCTTAGTTAAGTTTAAAGAAGTAAATTGGATATAAAAGAAAAGAAAAATTAGAAAGGAAATAATAAAAGATTAGAAATATTGTAACTCTTTAGTCTCAAAATTAACTAGAATTAACACTGCTCTTGGATTCTATGCTTAACTTTCTGACTTTCCTTATATTTTACTTATTTTTAGTTCTCTTTCTAAAATTATAACTAATATAATATATAGAAGTGTAGTATATAAGCTAAAGCTAAAGTTTCCATGCTTTATCTGACCTCTTCTAGTCCCATAGATTTTCTCCTCTTCCATATATCATATGCTAATCCAATAATATTTATTATCTACATCACTTTTGTTTTTAAATCAACAATTTATTATATAGGATCTAGTTGATGATGACAATTCATGTAATACCTTGTATTTGAGTTACTTGACTAATATCATATCTTATGGATAATATTTCAGGTTTAGTGAATAAAACACTCATTGCATAATGAATAGTTTTCATGATAATATTATATTCTCTCTGAATATGAGAAATAGAGGCAGTAATATTGTTTTAGACACTTACATCAGATATGATGAACACAATATCAGAACTATTGGAGGAGCCTTGGTAGATGTTCTTGAATTTGTTGAGATAGGTAGTTCTTACTTTAGTATCTTTATATATTTTACTATATTAAAGAAAAAGCAATTAGAAAAGGTATTTACTAATTGGAAACCTGGAAAAAGTTCCTTGTTTAGATTATCAAAGACTGGTAAGACTTGGTTTAGATGATAATTAATATCTACTATGGGACTTTTAATTTTTTGCTTTTACTTGGGAGTAAGATGACTCATAGCTATATGTGTTATGGCAACTACTAGTTACAAAGATCAATAACATCACTAAGATAAACTCAATAGAAAGTATCTTATAGGGATCACAAGAGAACTCAACAAGGAGTCCTGATGTATTCCTATACTATAATGATAAATAACCCTACCCTGAGGTCTATATGTTTGCTAATAAGGTGAACATACTATTGATATACATCTTGATATCATCCTTCCAACCTCTTCTCTAAAAATTTAGGCCTATGACATTATATGGCTGTAGTCATGTGTCTTTTTATTGTCCAAAAAATAGAAACAAAAACAAAACAAAACAAATATCAAATCAAGAAAAATGTTCAAGTCTAAGCACACTATAATAGTATGATAAGAAATAGCTTGTTTAGAATTATGTGTATCTAGGAAAGTGTTGATCACATGCTGTTTGGAAAGTGATACTATTTAGAGATAGTGTTATTCTATAAGTTTATCAAGATGAAAGTAATAGAAATAAGGCTAGCAATAGCTTTGACTTTCTATAACAGTAATGTGCAAAATATTCCTATAACTTATAGGGCTGTTTTTCTTTGTATTTTCTTCAAATCCTTAAAGAGATAGTATATTAGAGCTTCTTTAAAATATCTGAGTATTATATGCCAAGTCCACCCATTTGGAAGATATATCCCTATAGCAATACTACCTCCTCAATATCCATGATATAAGCCTATCTTTCATGATAACTATTCTTTTCACAATATATCTCCATAACAGTGATGTAACAATCTGTATGTCCAATCTTCCATGATGAAGATACTCCTATCCATCTTAGTCTTCCATGGCAGAGTCCTTCTATCTTACTCCTATCAGTATCTCACCACTAAAACTTTGAGCATCTCCTATATCTCCTACTCATATATAAGACTAGTAGTTATACTGTAATTGTCTAGTCTAATAATTAACAAAGATAATTCTTATTGAACTTGATCTCCAGTATTCAATAATAACACACCAAATCAGTACTCACTTCTATCTTGTACTTCATCCATTCATCTGAAGTTGCAACCATATGACAGTATCATATCCCAAAGTCCAATATCTCAGACATGTTTAACTTCAATATAATATCAAATTCCTGCAGTTATTTGGTCTTATTTGTGTCCAAAACTCTATCAGTAGCTTGGTACTTTATAATAGACTTAATTCCACCAAAAGTCTGCAGTTATTCTACTTTATTTGAGTCAAAATCTGCAGTCATATTTATCTTTATCTATTGCCTAATTATCTCCTTCAAACTCTGCAAATTTACTCAGACTTTACATGGAGTTCTCCCCTCTCCAAATCTAAACTCCTATGTAGTGTTTTACTAATAAAACACTCACTTGGAGATCTGTTTTAGTTACTCCTTGTGTTATTTTATATATTTAAGGCTGGTGACCCCTTTGTAATAGCTAGCCTGATAATCAACTAAAGTTGATACTAAATCTCCAGTATCAATGGCAACATGCTTTACTCCTCTTCTTACAACTCCTTACAAGACCATTCTCTGAAATTGTAACCATATGGTTTATAGAAGGCACAATACATAATTTAAGGCCAAGGTTGTTCTGACAAGTCCACATCACTGAGCTCATTGCATGAAGCTTCTACACTCTGTATATGTCCAAGCCAACTTCATAGACTTTTATCTCCAAGTGCAAACCACACCTAACAGGCAGACAAACAGCACAGTGTATAAGCTAAAGCCAAGGTTATTCTACAAGTTCATATCACTGAGCACAGAGTTTACACACTCTATGCATCTCTAAGCTAATACTGGAGACTTCATCTCCTAGTGTAAACCATGCCTGATACTGAGTAGAAATCTGTATAGTATAATGTAGAGGATACAATTTCTGTATAATAGATGTTTGTATACCAGAGATAATTCTCTTGTAAAATTGCCAAGTGTCTTCATATTCATAATAGTGGATAATGCTTTGTTAGTATAATAACAAATATAATGTTCAAAAGAGAGTTTCTTATCAAAGAAAAAACCTAGATAGTGTTTAGGCTTGAGTATAATACTGTCTGTAAGTCTAAAGTCTAGTGGAGAAGATTCTTTATTCTTTGTCATTCTCAAAAAGTGGAAGACTTCTGATTTGTCATGCTCAATTATAAGGCCAAATTGGTTGAAGAGAGAGAAAATGATACTATAACTACAGTAAAGAATTGCATTTGATTTTTCATAGCTTTTCTTCTAAAAATTGTCAATGAAAAAAAAAGAGAAACAGAAATAGAAATAGAAAGTTTTTTGTTCTTTTTTCAAATATATAAAAAAAAGGATGAAGATATAAAGTGGATTCACATGTATTATGTTTGTCTGTTGATTAAATAACTAGAAAGAAAAAGAAATTTTAATGTCAAATCCTACTTTAATTAAAATCATCAGAAAAAGTTGGTAATTTAAAGATAGAAAGAAATGAGTGATGTAAAAAGCAAAGGTGCTTGTGTAAAGGCCTTTGACCTATCTTGTTCATATAAGGTAAGTGAGAAATATTCCTATATCTATTATCAACTGTTGTTTGTGTTATGGAATACTTTGACACTAACATTTTTCTTTCTTTTTATCTATTTTTCTTGATTTTATATTTCTTTTCTTTTGAATTTCTTTTTCCTTTTAGTGACAAGGAAGAGGCATGTGACATCACAGTCACATGACATATCACATGGTGTGATGTCACAAGCCTAGAAGATGATGTCAGGACACATGGAATACACATGGTGGCCTTGAATAGAATATGAGGCAGGAATAAGGACGAAGCATGGACATTAGGGTAGGGTTAAATATTGGTAGCACGGACCAAGCATGTTTTGTATATATAGGACTCTAATTTAGCAGAGACTCCTTGTCAAGTTCTCTTGTGAAATCCCACATTATACTTCTGCTTTGAGGTTTACTCATTAGTGAGATCATTTGTCCTTTGTGATAAGTGGTTGCCACAACAGTTTGATGCTACTAAATTGGTTTGAATGAAGAAAATTCAGAGTAATAGAATAAACTTGTAATATATTGCTTATTACTTTCTCAGTTAACTTGTCAAGCATATTGAGGAGTATAATAGGTCAAAAGGCCTTAGAGTTGTTGTATAATAGCTTGTTAGGCTTTGGAATAATAATAAACATGGATTTTTTGAAGTATAATAGTCAATAACTAAGGTTAATATATACATCTGCTATATTGACATTATTAGTGATATACTTGGAGCCACTTACTATCTTCTTAAAATAACTCCAAGAAATATTATCAGAACTTAGAGTGAAAGAACTGTTATATTTATTAATAGCATTATGAATTTTAGTACTAGAAAATAGAGGCTATTTGGCTAGTAGACTAGTTGGGATTTTATTGAGAAGTTATATATTAATTAGCCTATCTTGAACTGAGTTATATAATTGATGTAGTACTTACTATAGATCATTTGATTTGTTATAAGGATAACCATTAAATTTGATGGCTTCTATGGCTAGTAATTTGTATTTCTTGATCTAGTTTATGAATTTCTATAGCCTCTTGTTGGTTGAAGTAATTTTTTGAATCTCATTATCAAATAAAACCTGTTTTGCAGCTTTGACTAATTTCTTGTATGTAATTCAGTCATTAATTCAGTTATATTTTCTTTTAGACTGCTAATAAATTAATAAGTCTCTATTGTATTTCACCATTCTTTGGATCATTTTGTGATGTTGACAGGTTTAGAATGTTTATTCCAATCTACATCATTTCTCTTCCTCTAACTATCACTATGATTAAGTCAAAAAATCAATATAAATCAATATAAAATCCAGTATTTTTTCCTGGTCTCCAGAACAGTTTTTAATATATTGGTGAGTCTCCAGACTCATCTAATTTGCTCTTAAGAGCTAGTTTTAGTGTTGTAAAATTAAAAGAGATCTCAAACTCATTGATCAAGATTAAGTAGAAAAGAGGTTATACTAGGATACAACAAGAACTATATAATACTAGCCCTTAACTATACACTAAACAATTTAAAGAGGATATTATCAGTATCAGAAATCAATAGAAGATATAGAAACAATAATATAAAAACTGATTAGAACACATAATACTCTCAAAAAGGCTCTTATAAATGCAAAAGGATGAAATTATGAAGGATATATGAGTATCCTCTACTTGTGAACACTTTCCCTGTCTAGTACACTTCTAAACAGTGAACCTTATACTGTGTAACAAGATCCTTTGAAAAATCTAGTAAATAGATTGTAAAGCTCTTTAAGAGTCTTCAACAACACTATTTATCCCAGATAATGTATCTCAATGGTATCTCTCAAGTCAAACATTACAACTAAAGATATTAACTGATATTCATCTTGTTCATCTTTCCTAGACTGCTAGAACTCTCCAAAACTCATCCAAAAGTGATAGTAGGTACTAGTGATACTCACTTGATAAAATAGAGATTAAACTGCTCTTAAGTAGGGGTATTTGGATAGAAGTCTTCTCCTTTACTTCCCTCTACTTTTAGCTTATGTATTAGTCTAAGAATGAAACTAAAAAATAAAGCCCAAAACTATAAGGAAGCTCTCTGTGTTACAACTTAAGAACTTTAGAGCTAGTCAATAAGAAGAATCTTATATTGGGTTAACATAAGAGAACTCAATAGCGAACTCTGTACACAATAGTCTACCTTATATACTAAATCCACATGATCCATGCTAGCTACTTCTACTCTACCCTAAACAGCCATGTGGTAGCCTTAAGGTCAATATATGTTGTATATATTGTATGACATCATCCTTCTATGTGTCTCATGACTTGTAACTGTGTCATCCAATGTGACTGATGTGTGACAATGTGACCTCGTCACTTTAACTGTAACCCTAAGTTCTAAAAATGGAAAAATCAAAAATAAATCAAAAATAAAATAAAAAATGAAAATGAAAATAAATAGAATCCCCTGCTTTCAACTTTAACACTCTGAGATCTTGAAAGCATATGGCCATTTCTTCATCTGTAATCTAATATCAATCTAATGATTGATCTTTGCTTATAAAAGCCTATTATCACAAAATGAACTACTTACTTATTTGTGATATCTGAGCCTTGGATATACTCTCAGAGGTTTAGGAGTGATTCAGAAGTTCAATAATGATGACAATGATGATTAAGATCAATACAGATAATAAAGAATAAAGA
>Ga0157364_1001047_pt1 | contig 22360 bp, 5 predicted proteins | sample AttsexASBM2_FD_111476 | JGI IMG/M metagenome (GOLD analysis project Ga0157364, IMG submission 111476) | Fungus gardens microbial communities from leaf cutter ant in Ribeirão Preto, State of São Paulo, Brazil - Atta sexdens ASBM2 | ecosystem: Host-associated > Fungi > Mycelium > Unclassified ...
CGGACCATGGGGATTAGTATATAAGGTAGACTACTCTGTACTTGGAACTCTATCGAGTTCTCTTGTGTTACTCAATACAAGAGTTGTTTCTTGACTACACCCTTTAAGTCTTGATCCATAACACTTATGGCAGTGCTGTAACCCTCCAGATATTCCATCTTTCATGGTAGGGATACTTCTATTCAACTCAGTCTTCTATGATGGAGTTACTCCTATCAGTGTCTCAACACTGAAACCTCCACTCAGGGTAATAGGAGTTTTACCACTGAAACCTCAAGCATCTTCTATACTCTCTGGTTGTATATAAGACTAGTAGTTACACTGTAATTCACTAGTCTGATAATCAATGAAGATAATCTCTTATTGAACTCAATCTCTGGTATTCAACGGTAATACACCAATCAGCACTCACTTCTATTTTGGACTTCTTCCCAACATCTGAAGTTGCAACCACACAGCAGACAGATGGTACAGCACATAAGCTGAAGCCAAGATCATTCCACAAGTCTGCTCATCTCTGAGTCCATCTTGCAGACTTCCACCCCAGTGTAAACTGTGCCTGACACAATACTCACTTAATAAAGTAGCAATTAAACTACTCATAGATGGAGAATTTGGATAGAGATCTTTTCTCTTACTTTTCTCCACTTATAGATTATATACTAGTCTAAAAATATAGAGAATGAATATAGAGAATAGAGACTAAAACTACAAGTAAGACTTCTGAAGTTTCATAAGCATATAGTTTTCTCTCTACTTATAACCTGACATCAACCTAATGATTATTCTCTGCTTGCAAGTACTGATTATATTCCTTCTTAATTATTCTCACTAGTCTCTTCTACTTGCAAGTCTGTTTTAAACTCCTTTAGCTTCTGATCCAGTATATTTCTATCTTATTTTGCCATTCAAATGTTTATGGCTATGTAGATTGTGCTTCCAAGTGTCTACACTTTTATAGCTAGTCTTTTACAAGTATAGTAGTATTTCTTATTCCTAAAAACCTTATCTTCCTAAGATCTAGTTTCATAGAGGTTTTGAAATTAAAAACTTAAAGTACTTAAGTCAATAAAGGAACCTTGTATAGAGTTCTTTATGCAAAGTATTTATCCTATATATGCTAGTTATAAGGAGATCTAGCTTCAGCACTAAACACTGTTGTCAAACCCTACAGCATTTACTTACCCAACTCCACTGCTTCCTACTGCTAATAATAGAGTTTGCCCATAATTGACACTACCACATGCTAAGCCTTAACTATATCTTCTTACTGCCTCTATAACTATCTCCCTATGCTTCTAGTCATTATCTAATAAGCTTTACTAGTTTTAGACAATATTCTAAATACTTTTACTATTCTATTATCTAAGCTTGGACTACTATTATTCTATATAATTGGAATAGACAAGCTATTTAGAGTAGCTGCAGCCTTTAAAAAACCTTATTCTGTTCTCTTAGGTTTCCTGGAGATATATCTTGTCTTTAATATAGTTATTAATATCAGCTTAGGTTTTCTAGAGTAAACTCTGTAAAACTCTGCAAACTTTTATCAGTCACCCTGATACTAGCTAAATAATCTATACAAGACTAATACTAATCTATTCTAAAGGTTATACAATATCTATAAGATCAATATATAGTAAATATATTATATGATATCATTATTCCAGAACTTTTTCGTAATATATGATTGTGTGACTGCAACAGTTATAATAGTAACATATAACATCATGCTATAACTCTAACCCAAAATCTATAATAAGAAAATAAATGAAAATGAAAATGAGAAAATAAAATAAAATAAACCAAGTTTATTATCTTGAACTCTAACAGTACTATAATGGGGGAGAGATGGCATAGTGGAAGAGACTCCTGTCTATATATTATGCTTACCTCAAACTTACTTGAGATTATGGGTTTAATTTCTTAGTAGTCCTTTGTGTTGGGTAACTACATAAAAAGGTTAGGATATTGATACCCCATACATAATTCCTCCTGTAGGCATAGACTGCCATCATGCCCCATGTAATAAATTGTTGACTTAAAAAAAAAACAGTACTATAATAGTCAAGTTCCACTATAGTCTTCAAGTAGTAATCCAAAACTAGATTACAATTTTGCTTATTAGAAGGCTTGAAAACATAGACTCTACTACTTGATTCAAAGCTATATATAGAATTAGCTAAGCCAGACAAGTAAATGAAGTATTTTAATTAATCCAATATATCACTTCTAATGTCTCTTTCAACTTCCAAATATCAAGGGATTCTTTAGTCATTTTCATTTCAAGACAATTATTTTCTATTTTCTTATTTTTCCTACAACTGTCACTGCAGATGTTTTTATGAGCATAGACACTGCTTAGAAATTCTATTCTACTCCTACAAGAAAATGTTACTGCTATGGAAATCCAAACTACATAGTATACAAATATCTAACATAGAGATTATATAGTAGTTGGAGTCTAAAGACTGAGACCTTATCAATAGTATTATAGACAACTAGGATTTTGTATAGAGTAGCTGGAAATTTGTGTGCCTTAACTACTAGTAAATAGATTTACTATACTTGAGATAGAAAAATATAACCCTAAGAACAGTGGCCCTTCTAACATACTAAAGGATCACTTCTGTTTGCTTACTCTTTGCCATCCCTATAGCTACTACTAAGCAATCCTGGTGGGAAAAGTTACCTTTATACCCTACTATCAATATACTCAATATCTGTAGAATCTTCTTATACCTTTCTATTGCTCTTAAAACTATAGACATCTTCAAGATATTTTCAGTACAAGTACTAATTGACTCTAAAGCCATAGAAATTTTTATTAATTGTAGATTTGTAGAGAAACACTATATAGATATTCACAAGCTTTTTAGGCCCATACTAGTCTACAATATCAATGGCACTCCTAATGAAGATGGACAGATATCTGAGATGGTAAATATAGTTCTATACTACTAGTTGTATTCCAAGTAGACTCTGCTTGCAGCCTCAAGCTTGGGTAAACAAGATCTCATCCTCAGATTCATATAGCTAAAAAGTCACAATCTTAAGGTAAATTGGCAAAAGAGAAAGATAGTTATAATATAATATTCCATATGCTGTGCTAGCTACTAAGATAATTGGAAGACTAAAAAATGCCAAAGTCAAGCTCTCAATGTATATGGGTCTAGTTTATTGTTTATTCTAGTAGATGATTGGAAAAAATTCTTCTCAAACCTACAGACTCTTACTAGTTACTAAGAAAAACTAGTGAATTATTTCTACATAACTTGGTAGTGTCTGAAACTCTTGTTGCTTAATCTCTGAATAACAGTTACTCTTTTTCAATATCTCTTAGAAGCCTTTTGTTATAACCAGGTTAAGAATAGTACTCTTACTATTCCTCTATATATTTAGCAGTTTGAATTAGTGTTTGTCAAAGAATACTTTGATATTCTTTCTAACTACTATAAGTAGGATCATACTATTGAACTGGTTCTAAAAATAGAGTCCAATATATTTTAAGATATACCTTTTATCACTATTAGAGCAGATAGAGTAGGATGCTTTCATTACTGAGAATCTTTATATGAGCTAGATAAGACCTTCTAAGTTCTTTATAACTATGCTAGTCTTCTTTATCAAGAAAAAGGATAGCTTTCTTAAGTTGGTACAATACTACAGAACTCTTAACATAATAACTATTAAGAATAAGTATTCACTTTCTCTGATCTCTGAATTGGTCACTAAACTTTAGAGAGTCCACTACTTCACTAAGCTAGATGTCTATTAGGAATTTAACAATGTTCACATCAAGCCCAGAGATAAATGAAAGATAGCCTTCTATATAAATTATGGTTTTTTTGAACTTTTGGTAATATTCTTTAGTATGACAAATAACTCTGTTGTTATGATGTAAGACTTTAAGTAAGGGTAAAAGATAAATTTTATATTAAGTAACATAAAAAAACTCAGTAGAGTTCTAAGTATAAGATAATCTACCTTATATATTATAGACTATGGTCTGTGTGCATATCATAACTAACCTATTCTAAAGTATATGTGCTTTTCATAAGACTAATATATTGTTACCATATTATATAATGTTATTTATTCCAAAATCTTCTATGTTTTTCTTTGTGTTATATGATTGTGTGACTATGACTATGAAAGGTGTTACTTTTTGTCACAATTTGTGACTTTTGTGACCATCACATGTTACATTACCCCACACCCTTTATTTAAGTCCAAAATAAAGAAAAGAAAAGAAAATTAAAACAAAAAACAAAATAAAAAACTAAATGCATAGAAAAAAAATGAAACCAAGTCCATCATTTACAATTCTAATACCTGCCACCTTCCAGACCATGATAAACAATATCTTCTAAAAATTTATAGTAAAGAATATTATAGTAGTGTATCTGAATAATATTCTAATCTTTATCTAGATGTTGTAATAATCACTAGTTACCAAGACCAATAAAGATACAAGCAATAAATCTTAAAGATGGATATTGTTGTAGGAATCACAAGAGAACTTGACAAGAAGTCTTTACTGAATTGCTATCCTATTTCTATAAGTTACAGATAGTTCATGCTAATACTAATTTAACCTTGCTCTAAAGTCTATGTATAGCTCATACTTCTATCATGCTGTATACATGTACTCTGATATTATTCTTCTAGCCCACTTTCATCTAGTCTAGGCTTATAACCTCATATCATGTGGTATGTCATGTGACTGCAGTCATATGCCTCTTCATCATCAAACTAATAAAAAGAAAAAGAAAATCAAAATAAAAGAAATATTAAATCCAGAAAAATAGATAAAAGAAAAAGAAAAAAGTTAGTATCCTAATGTATTATAATACTAAACATTGGAAGAGTATTACTGAGTAGTCTGTAAAGTCATAAAAGTTCTTACTAAATATAAGCTATTTCTACATTTTAAAAAGTACAAGTTTGATGAGTAACAGATTAAGTATCTGAGTTTGGTTATTTTAGAGAATTAAGTGGAAATAGACTCTACTAAGATAGTTAGAGTATAAGACTAGTTAACTCCAGAGAATTACATTAAGTTGTAGATCTTCTTAGGCTTCATGTTATAGACTGACTTCTAAACTTCTGGTTAGAACTCTAATCATACTTAGATATACTTTTACATTTGTGTATGTTTATACATAAATCAGCCTTTTATATTTTATTTTCTGGCAACTTATCATCTAGACTTCCAGTTGTTTTATACTCTAGAAACTGTTTTTATAACATTTCCTAGCTATAGTTCTAACTACAGACTTAATATTTAAAACCAAGTAGATACTCTATAGTATTCAGTCTGGAAATTGACTAAGACTCAAGTATAAATCCACCAAGAATCTTCTAATATCTTCTTCCACTTCTTCAACTAAGATATTAGTTAGTTTTCTCTAATATCTTATCATCTAAAACTATGACTATACAACAGACAGTAAGCACAATATATAAGTTGAGACTAAAGTTGTCATCTGAGATCACATCACCAATATATGGATAAGCTTCTAAGCCTAGATACATTGATCAACCACACAAATATCCATATCTATTTCTGGATAAGTTTTCATACTTGATCTTATCTTCATGTAAGTTCTAATAACATCTTGATACTTCACTAACTTCTATAAGCAGTTTATTTGAGAATTCTTATTTGTTGTATAGTCTCTTTTTAATATTACTAATAACAATAGTACTTGAATCTAGATCCTGGATTAGCAAGTGGTATTCAATGTTCTAAAGACTACTAACATCTCTATTTTTATCTTAGTCTTCTTAAACCCTACTACTCTCTTTTATATTAAAGCTATCAGCTTTAACTATGCAACAGAAGTAATTTTCTCTCAAAAGTCAAAGTTAGATAGTAAATGGTATTTGATAGCATTCTTTAACCAGTCTCTTTCTTCTATCAAGCATAATCATAAAATCCATAATAAGAAAATACTAACAATTATCTAGATTCTCAAAGAATAGCAACACTTCTTGAAAGATATACCTAGCTCTGTGGAGATCTAGATAGACCATAGAAATCTAAAGTACTTCATAATGGCCAAGAAGCTCAACTGCAGGCAAGCATAGTAGTTGTTTATTAGAAACAAACTAGCTATTGAACTAGTTATGCTAAAAGTATACAATGTTAAACTTAGCTTTGACATCTGGTTAGTACTATATATATATACTTCATACTGTACTCCTGACAGTAATGTCAGAGTTAAAGACAGTAGACTTTATTTCTTTTCTCATTTTTATTTTATTTTCTATTTCTTTTCTTATTTTTGGACTTAGAATTAGAATTAGTATAATATTACAACTGGTATATATATATATACCATGACAAAAGATGTCACACATGAAGTCACATGGGTTACAATCACAAGTCACAGTCATATGATCATATAATATATGAAAGAATATAGAAGTTTCTAGAAAAATGATGTTATATTATATGTCAATGGTATGTAATGTGCATGATCTTTAGGGTAGGCTAAAACTCATATAGCATAGACTATTAGTCTAGCATATATAAGGTAGATATATTATACTAGGAACTTTATTGAGTTCTCTTATGTTAATCCTAATACAAAGTTTCTTTCTTAACTTAACTCTAAATGTTGAATCATAATATTGTTATACTGTCATATCTTAATCTGGCCATATCTGTTTCAACCTATAAATGACATCTCTCTCTCATCCACACTCCTTAATCTCTTCTAGTATAGATTAGTTATCTCTATTCCATCTTAGGTTTTTACTAGATCCTTACTAACTTCATAGATCTCTATCTCTGATATTCAAGAATTACTAAAAACTAGGGTAACACTAAGTAGCCTTCATTTTTGATAACTATTTTAGGTAGTATACTATAGTTGACACTATAAGCCTTATCTTGAAAATCAACTAAAACTATTACTGGCTTTCAGTATTAATAATGATATATCTTCCATTTTTCAGTGAACTTGTTTGCTAGTTATATTCTGAGTTTCTTATCCAAAATATATGACTAGTATAACTCATGAAGGTACAGCACACAAGCTAAAGCTAAAGATTATTCCAATTCCTATCTTTTGTATTTTCAGATAATACTTGCTAAACTTATTTTGGACTTACAAGAGGCCATTATTAGATCTTAGATAATGAGATATAAACCATATGTCTAGCAAGGTTCAATTTTATCTTACATCACCATCTAAATAAGCTTATGGGTAAGCTAGATATACTGTCTTAAAGGCTAGACTATGGTAATGACTCATGTGATAATGAGGACATAGTATTGCTCAAAACAGAGTATTCAATAGTATATGTGTTGAAAGAACAAGCATACAAAAGAAAGAGATATAGCCTTCTAGTAGACATCTGCTAGGAAAATAGAACAGGTCAGTAGAAGAAACTGGTGGCCTACATAGCTAAAGATCTTTGCTAATCTACCTTTAAGTTAGTACAATCTTCAGAATAGTCTGAGACAAATTATTTGCTTTTTTTTTAGGAAAAGGTCTATATTCTTGATGTTTTGGACTTGCAGTGGTATATTGTATCTTTCCATCATAACACAAGAGTTACAAAATATACTAGGTATTGAAAGATCTTAGAAGATCTTAGAGCTGGTATTACAAAGTTATTGGTAGCCCTAAATGTTTAGATAAATTGGTCAATATCTCAGTATCTGCAATCTGTGTCTGCAAATCAAGCTTACTTACCTCTCATCTCTTAGAGAGTTATACCTGCTATCTATGCCAAATACAAGATAGGAGACCATTAGTGCCAACTTTGTTATAGAACTCCCAGAATCTGCAAAGTTTAATATAGTAATGACAGTAGTAAACTTAGCTTTCTAGAAGAGCTCACTTTATCTCTTTATATTACTATTACTATAAAAGATGCTGTAAAACTCTTTCTACACCATGTTTGGAAGCTCTATAGCCTCTCCAACAGCATATTTTTGGATTGAAGACTATATTTTGTAGTACTCTTTACTAAGGGGTTATATTGACTGCTCAGTATTAAAATAGTATTATTTATAGTCTAGCACTCTCAAACTAATGAACAGATGGAATAAGTGAACCAGAAACTTAAACATTACCTGTAAACATCTATTAATAAACAACAGAGTGATTGGCAAGACCTTCTTCTGTTGGTAAAGTTTCAGCATAATAATTATATGCATTCTTTTATATAGCAACTGTTATTCTTTTTTGATACCAAACATTTACTATAAATGAAATTTGAGCCTCACCAAAAAAAGTTCAGGTTGAAGAGTATCTTGTAGTTTACTGATTGTATAAAATTCACACTAGAAAAAGTAAGGTCCACTATTTACAAATCTCAGGAGAATATAGCAAGATATTACAATCAAAAATATACTCCTGTTCCAGTGTTTCTGGACTCATTAGATATTCATACAATGTGCTCTTTTACTAAGCTGTCACATTACTGCCTTGGATCCTATAAGATGGGGAAACAGATTAGATCTATGTTATATCATCTCAAGCTCTCTCCCATTGTTATGTCACAAAATGCATTTTAGTGGAAGAATATACTTTTATAGGGTTTTTAAGCATGTAAAACCTCTTTGAAGGCATTAATGAAAAAACTTTATACTTCTATATGATGCCTCAAGCTCTCTTAAGTGAAAACTCACTCAAAAGACAGTGTGGTAGCTATTAATCAAACCAGATCTTGGAAAGACAAGATCTTTAGGAATATAAAACACCATTATACTCATGAAAGACTAGCTACAAAGTATAAGCACTCATGAGAATATCTTGTGTAATTACAAATGTTTGGATAGTCAGATAAGATAAGAACACATTGAATCAGAAGCTGATAGAGTCTAAAATAGATTCACAAGTAGAAGTAATCTTAGAAACAGTAAAGGAGGAATGGAATGGACACTCACAAGTAAGAAACAATTATTGGTTTGATATTGGGTTACAAATGAAGAGATGATCATATGCTTGTAAAATCTCAAAGAGCTTCCTTATGGTTTCAGTCTCCATTCTTTAAATCTATTTTCTGTAATTTTAGACTAATATATATTACAACTTAAGACTTAGAATTAAGTTAAAAGAATGTTATATTCCAAGTCAATCCATATCCAAAGATATATAAGCTATAAGTAAAGAGAAGTAAAAGAGAGAACTCCCATCTCTGAGAGATATTCTAGCCTCCCTTCAAACCCTGTCACTATTAATAGAGAAGAAGAGTGGAATATAAAGAAGATCTTAATGTTATGATCTTAGGCCTGGCTCAGATTGTAACTTAGGCAAAGACTTGAGAAAGGAATAGGGTAAGAGTCAATTGGTAAAGTGTAAGGATACAGTATAGTATCTACACTATATATACATATTAGCCATGAGAAAACAATGTAAATTCCATAAAGTAAATGAGTCATAGAACATGAGGATTAAGTAAGGTTGTTGTACCTACTATATAAGGTGCTAACTGAGACAATTTCAGTGCAGCCAATCATGTCATTATTACCCTTGACCCTAATCCATGCCATAACCAGGAGGCATTGATTGTAACAGTAAACTTTATACTGAAAATTGACCAAAACTAACACTATCTTCCAGTATTAGCAATAATACATCTTATTATAGGTACAGTATATAAGATAAAGTCAAAGATCATTTACTCCTTCTATCTACATAAGGGTCTCTTCTTATTTTTTCCCTTCTTTCTTCTTGTCTTTTTGGGGAGTTTCTGACCACCACTGTATTCATTCTTTCTACTCCTTTTATTAGAGTAATCTTTGCCAGTGTTCAGTATATCTTCTATTTCCTGGGCCATACTTGAGGTGAAAGCATTCATAATCTGAATCCTCTCTAATTGTTTCTTATGTCTGCCTGTCTCTACTTTTGATTTTCACTTTTCTTCCTTTTCCTTAATCTTTCTTCTTTTCTTTAACTATCTCTCTAACATCTGTCTAGATTAGTAGTATATTCATACCACTGTTCAATACTGGTTGGAGGTCTTTCTACCTCTATCAACTTTCTTCTTATTACTCCATTCATCTCTTTTTTGAACTTCTTTACCAATGCTCTTTCTTTATATTCACTCCCTCTTGCTACTCTTCTAAATTCTTGAATGAACTCCTCCATTGTCCTTCCTCCTTGTTCTATCTTTTGAAGTTCAGCCACTTTGACTAATTTATTGCCTCCTCCACTAAACTTCTTCTTTAGCTCTAACAAAAATTCTCCTGCTGATCCAAATTCTAATTTTCCTAATTTTAAATCTTTTAACAAATTCTATTTCCAACCATTGGCTGACTCTCCTTGTATATATAACAATATCTATTGAATTTGTTCTTCTACTATTGCTTTTCTCATTCTTATTCTCAAATATGACCTACATGCTGTATGTTAGAGTTGTAAACAATGGACTTGGTTTCATTTCATTTTCCTTTTTTTTATGTTGCTTTATTTTATTTTGAGTTTCTTTTTCTTTATTTAAATATAGGTGAAAAAGACAAAATCTAACATTACAGGTCATAGGCACAGTCACATAAGTTGCATGCTCATGTGATGTAATGGAACAATGTAGAAGGTTTTAGAAACAATGATGTCATATAGTATAGTTAATATATGTTGACTTTAAGATAAACACATGGTTATTAGAATAAGGCTAAAGAAGTGTAGCATAGACCATTAGTAGTTTGTATATAACATAGATGTCTTGTACTTAGAAACTCTATTAAGTACTCTTATGTTACTCAATACAAGAGTGTATCTTTTGCTTTATATATAAGCCTAAGTCATAACACTGTGATGAATTCTTTTACTCAACTTGCTTCTCCATTGATCATTAGTAGTTTGGCCATCTCTACATTGGATTCTGCGATTGCTACTCCTCTTTTTTCTACTATTATAGCCTGTAAGACCACTATTTGCTTTTACTGTACTCTCATCTGCTCCAAAAGTTAGTTAATATTGAGTTGACTTATATTATTGTTGTAGAAAGAGGGGAAATTGATTGGTGGTGGTGATGTTGGAGATAAAAATATATAGAGTGGTAATAGAGAGAAGCCTGTATTAGCCTTACTCTCTATCATAGTATACTTGGGCTCTAATATTTTATTTTGATTTTCTTTTCTTTTTATTTATTTATTTTGATTTGATTTTTCTTTTTCTTTTGGATGATGAAGAGGTATATAACTACAGTCACATTATGTATCACATGATATGAAAATTATAGGTCTGGAATATAGTAGAAAGAACTGGAATAATAATATCAAAGATATGTCTATTTTATAGTAATAGTATATAAATAGTGTATGAATATACTAGAGACTCTTTGTTAAGTTTTCTTGTAATTCTTATAAGATACTTTGCTTATGAATTTACTTAAGTAGTTTATTAGTCATCCTGGCTAGTAGTTATCATAATACTCTTAGACTTATATTCTGAACTTGAAGCAATCTCTGTAAGTATTAATAAGCCCTCTTCTTATTCTACTTTATACTATCTATTGACTACTTAAGCTACTAACTACTGTCTTAAGGAAAATACAAATAATTTTAGTCTAAGAAGACTATTCTACTCTAAATAGGATTTTAAGAATACTTGTTGTTTTCCTACATATACTAGTCATAAGAAAACCAATAGCACAGAGCAAAAATAAAAAATATGTCCATATAAGATAATATATTCCCAAAGTGCTAGTAAGCTTTAACACAATAATAATGGCTAGTATTAAAATTGAAGATAATAGACTTTAATTATTTTCAATTTCTTTCTCATTTCTATTTTCTTTCTTTTTTCTTTTATATTTTAGGACTTAGGGTTAGAGGTTAACATGACAGCATATGTGACAGTCACAAAGTCACATGATCATGTTTCATGATGAAATGTGGTAAAAGATTCTAAAAGTAATGATATCATTATAGCATGTTTTATATATATTGATCTTAAGACAAATACATGTCCCTTTAGGATAAGCTAGATTAGTGTAGCACAGACCATAAGAAAAGTATATATAAGATAGATACATTGTACCTAGAAACTCCATTGAGTTCTCTTGTATTAACTAATATAAGATTCTCCTTCTTTAATCTACTTTAAAGTTTTTAAATTATAACAGCTAAGCTTTTCCTGCCTAACTAGTATACTCCTTATGTTAGGGCAACTGGGTAGAAGAGCAAAATACTTCAAATCTCCAGGAAATCCTAAGTCTATTGTCCAAGAAATTATTAAACTATATACTTATCTCTAAGAAATTCTAAGAGAATAAAATAGGAATTTCTAAAGATGATGACTACTTTATATATTAACAGGTCTATTCTAATGTGTCAGAATTTTGATTACATAAGCAATAAATGATGATACTTAAGTAATCAGGAACAGTTTAAAATAAAGAAATCAAAATAGAAGAAAGCTGGAATACTTAACAGATACTTCTAGAGTACAGGAAAGCAAACAAGTAGATGTGTGCATGACACTAGAAGACTTCAGAAGACTACAGAGTGTTGCAGAAGAGCAAGGAAGAGCATAAAGAGGAGTTTAATAATATATTTAGATGGTTGGGAGTATTGGTGTACAGTTTGAAGAAGTCTGGAGTATGAGAAATTGAATAAGTGGATGAATGTAGATGTAAGAATAGATCATGGAATATAGATCAGCCAAAAAATATGAAAGAGAAAAGTCTTGGAAGAGCCAATCTCCTTACATCTTATATCTAGAGTCTGGTAAGTCTTCTTGACTAAAAGTGGTATTGTCTTCAGTCAAGAATGATAAAAGAGTAAAGAATAGAAAGAACTCTGTATTGAGTAGTCTTAAAAAAGAGTATCAAGTTCTAATATTATAACTTTTATATTGAGTAATACAAAAGAACTTAATAGAGTTCTAAGTACAAGATAGTCTACCTTATATACTACAAACTGTGGTCTGTACACATACTACAACTAACCTATTCTAAATTATATATGTTTTTCATAAGGCTAACATGTTGTTGCCATGCTGTATGATATCATTTATTCTAAAACCTTCTATATTCTTCTCTGTATCACATGATTGTATGACTGTTACTGTGACATATATGACTATCACATCACTTCTTTTGTCTAAGTCTAAAAACAAGAAAGATAAAACAAAACCAAAAATAAAGACAGATAGAAAAACAAAAATAAAAAGTAAAGAAAAATAAAATAAAACCAAAGTCCATTATTCACAATTCTGACAGTTAAAGCTATTGCTAGTCTTATCCCTATTTATTTTCATCTTGATAATTCCAAACAAGCTATCCCTTATTGAATAGCCATAAATCACCTTACTCCCAAGTAAAGTCAAAAAATTCAATATTCCATAATTATCAATCATCATTTTAATCAAGTCTTACCAGTTTTCAATAGTTTGAACAGAGAACTTTCTCCAGGTTTCTAATTAGTAAATACTTTTTCTAATTGTTTTTTCTTCAATGTAGTAAAACAAAAAGATGCTGAAGTAAAAGCTGCCTATTTCAACAAACTTGAGAACATCTACTAGAGCTTTTCTAATAGTTCTGATACTATGTTCATCATATCTAATACAAGTATTAAAAACAATATTGCTACCTCCATCTCTTGTATTTAGAGAGAATATGATATTATCATGAAAACTGTTTATTATATAATAAATGTTTCATCTACTGAAGCTAAACTATTTATTATAAGATGTGGTATTAGTCAAGTAACTCAAATACAAGACATTATATAAATTATCATCATTACTAATGCTATTCCAGTAGCTAAGAAAATTTTTGATATGTTCCATCATCCATATCAGTTACACTCTATTAATATTTCAAGCAACCTTAGGAAGTTCTTCAATAAGAACTCTGATAATACTATCACTTTCTAAGACTATCCAAGTGATGATAAATGGTTTTCTTATCTACTAGTTGATAAAAAGTCAAAATTTTACAAAATTAATCTTATTTTACCTAGCAAAACATTGTGGGATTTTAGCAGAAAAGAAGAATGCAACTCAATTGTGAAGAAGTAGCAAATGTACTTTCAAGCCTCTAATTACAAGGAAAAGAATTTTTTTGATCTAAACAATAATGATAATAATTCTATTCATTTCTCCTATTCAAAAGACTAAGCATAGCTAAAAGATTTCAGCCTCTCTAATCCTCTATACATATGTATTACTAGATTTATTACCAACCATGTTCTTATTGGCAAATACAGGCAAAGATTTTTTCCTAATGAATTGATTGCATGCCTATATGGCAATTCTCTTATTGAAACAAGAGCCTATATTTATATGACTGTGAATAGTATCAAAGATTATAGGACTCAAAGCAAAAGTTCTTTAAAGATATTCTTACATTTTTTAAATTCAACTATGGTATATTTTGCTTTCAAGAAGATATTATATAAGTTTAGCTTCACAGTTGATATGATAATATAGCTCTTATGTTCTCTCATATAATTTCACATTTCTTATATTTATTTTTCTTTCTTTATATTTCTTTGGTCTTTATTTAAGTAGTTACTTTGTAATAAATATGTATATCCATAATAAATGAGCTCTGATATTTTGTTTTGTCTAAAATATTCTGTAAAAATATGATTATAATGGTACTGGAAGATATATGTATAGGGGTTATTTGCAAGTAGTATATAGATTTTATAGTCAATAAACAAAAGTCTAGATGTAATTGAGAACCAGTATTTAGTTGGATTGCAGAGATATTTCTGAAGTATATTGTCTTATATGACTATAAAACAGATATTATTGTATAAGTCATTGAGATTTACAATAATGGCTATACAAAGAGATGGAGAGATGAGAGTAGTTGTATAGAGAGGTTATTAGAGTTGAATATAGTAGACTTAAACTTTCCATTTTCCTTTCTATTTTATTTTTATTTTTATTTTATTTTTAGACTTAGTATTAGATGTTAGTATCACATATCATATAGAATATCAAAGAAGATTTCAAGATAATAAGATCATCTTATATGCCAATAGTATATAATACATATATCTCTTTAGAGTAGGCTAGGTTAGTGTAGTATGAACTATTAGCCAAGTGTATATAAGATAAATACTTTGTAGCTAGAACTCTATTGAGTTCTCTTATATTATCCAATACAAGATTATTCTTTTGCTCTTGCTTTTAAGCCTAAGTATTATAAAATGAGCTACTTACTGATTACAATACTTAAACTTAAATAACTTGATAGTGGTTCAGAGATTCAGTATAAGGAGATAGTAATAATAAATAATAAGTAATATCAATAAGAATTATTAAGTCTAAGATCTAATTCCTAAACATAAAGGTATATATAAAAGAGTGATGATTTATGCACAAGCTGTTTCCATTACATGATCAAAACTCATACCTAATAGAAGTTGTTATCTGTTATAGTAGATGTCAGGCTAATTTTAGAAGGTAACTAATTATGTTACTACATTGATATGCTTGTATCTCTATGAATACTTATTGTTATAAGATATACCATATATTATTGGAAATGGTTTGATGAGCACTTTCTAATACAAGTTCAATTGTGGAAAACCATCCAGGCATTTATGAGATATTAGCCAACAAAGCTTTTACAGTTGCTGATAACCTGATATCTCAGTTTTTTATTGTTGTTTTTGTACATTCTGTATATGTACAGATAGCCCTCATTTAAGGCATTCCAGTGCAACTTATTTTGTGAAAATCAGTCTACTAGTTGTAAATATATAAGCTAAATAAAGTTTATGACAATTGAATTTATTATTAAATTAATGCAAACATTGTTGAATCTCTAGTATATATTGAGCTTAGTGAAGTATTAGTACTGGGCACTGTAAAGTTTTGTGATGAGCTTAAAAATTAGCAGAAGTGAGTACTTGTTCTTGGTTGTAATTGTATTGAGATTTCTATAATCTTGTACCAACTGAAGAGAGCTATTTTTCTTCTTAATAAAGACTAGTGCAGCTATAAAGTATAAAGTATTCCAAGTGTTATAATACATTTCTGAACTCTAATATTTTGATATGGCTTTATCTTATTTTTACAGATTTTATTTATTTTATGTTATATTTTTGTTTAGTTGTAGTTTCTTTTATTGAGCAATAGAGAATTATGTGATTACAGTATGTGACTATGTCACATGAAGGTAATATCATATATCTAAAAAATAGTTGAAGATTTCAGTATAATAATAACAGAAAGCATAGCTTTAGTATGTCTGTCTTGTAGTTAAGATACAGTAAACTTAGGAACAACATATGAATTTTAGAGTAGATAATATATTGTAGGACATGAACCAACATGTATTAGTATATATACCAGTTTATATAATTTTGTATGCCTTTACTATTACTAGTATTGGTTGCTATAATATCAAGAGCCTTATTTATCTAGTATAGAGATTATTAGAAATAAATATATTCAACTCTAACTGCTCTATAGAAGATAGAAAGTATATTTTTGATGACTTGGACTCAGCCTCAAGAACTAGTTTGATGGTATGGTTCTATTTATAGTAATCCAGGAAAATGTTGAAATCTTCTTTTATAAAAACTAACTTGAAGTACTAAATATATAGGAAAATAAAAAGAACATTACTTACATATTAGTTTTAGTAAAATGTTTCAGATAGATATTGGAATAGGGTTGTTACAGCTCTAATATTGAGAGCAGAGAGTTCCAGGAGTAGTTAAGTAAGATAGAAATAGTCTTTCAACTCTTCTGCATAGTTGTAGATCATTTGTAGGATTATAGAGATATTGTCTGAGTCTTTAGCCAAGGTAGAAAATGAGCAATAACAACAAATAGTCAGAATGCACAACTAATGTTTCTTAGTCTGATAAAGGTCTTGAAAACCAGAACAACATGTAGGGCATCTTGTTATAATCACATATCTCTTTTGCAAGTCAACTTCAGAGTCATACTACTTGAACTAGATGAAGTCTAATATGAAGTTCTACTTGCCTAGACTTAAAACCACAAGTAAGATCTACTCTAAATAAGACTTGTACTGGAGTATTATGTCTACCACTTTATTGATTTCTCCATTCTTGTTAAAAGTTCTATTAACATTGTAAACTAGAATGAAATAGAAAATCTTATAGATATTCAGTTGTGGCTATCAACAAAACTTTGGTTAATGTTAGAGTGACTAGTGAAAGTCTACAGGATTATACAAAGTTTGCAATCTTTAGAAAGTTCTAAGTATATTGATATAACTAACAAGTACAAGTAATACTCACCTCCAGAAAGTCCTAAGAGAATAGAATGAGAACTTCTGGGAGTAACAACTACTATAAATGTTACTAGAGTCTATTTTAACCCAGCAAAATAATGCTGATATAATTAAAGAAGGATAGTAGCCAAATAGTCAGGAACTATAATAGAAATGTCTAGAAACCTATTGACTATGAGAAATATATTATGTGTTCTTGATGAAACAATGAAGCAAAAAATAACTCAACAATGAAACAAATCTCAACATATATCCAGCATGCAGCAAACTCCTATAAAACATGAGGTAGTTATCATGCAATTATAACAAACTTCATACAAAAGCAGGTCTTCTTATAGTTCACAAAGATCTCTATGGCTTTAGAGTTAACTAAAGCATATACAAAGGTTTCAGAGATATTGGTAGTTTCTATGGTAATATAAAGATATAGTAAGATTCTGTATACATCAAGAGTATTAGTTAAGATATTGAGAGAGCTTTTTCTCCTATTAAAGATAGTAAAAAGAGAATGAGAGAACTATAGTTTATTTTTTTTAGTACATCTGTTATGTCACTATTTTCATTGTATTTTTCAATAGATGATATAGTAAACCTATTATTCAGTAGCTAGTGTACACATATTGCTAGTTGTTTTATACAAAATTCTGATTATCAAAGTTCCCATTCAAATTCTCTTATTCTATGGATTTTAGTTACTATGTAATCTTAATATTTTTATTATATTCAAGTTCTCTATGAGTTCCTCTCTTTGCTCAGTAGTCAATTATTAGACATCTAATTTCACTGGGCAATCAACAATTACATAGTTTGGATTCTCATATTAGTAACATTTTCTAGTTAGTATAAGACAGGATTTTTGAGTAATTTTAATGTTCATTAGAATACTAGAAGAAAGCACTAATGGTAGCTAGTATAAGAAAAGCAATGAAGTAAAAGGCAGTTGTTTAGAAATAGAAAAAACTAAAAAGCTCTACAGAACTTAGTAGTTGAAGAAGACAGTAAGATTATATATTAGATTAACTGAAATATCTTATTTGCTTAATAAGCTTGATCTATTCACCACATAATATCAAACTAGGCTGGGGGATTAGTATTAGAGTTGTAAATAGTGAACTTGGTTTCTACTTATTTTTTTCTCTTTTATTTCTCTTTTTTGTTTTTTGTTTTACTTTATTTTAGTTTTCATTTTTACTTTTCTTTATTTTGAACTTAGATAAAGAGTGTGATATGATGTCACACATAATGGTCACAAATAAGTCACAAAGGATGACACAGGTCACATAATGGTCACATACATCACAGTTACAGATCATACAATTATATGACATAAAAAAGAATATAAAAAGTTCTAGAATAAGTAATATTATACATCATAACAACAATATGTTAGTCTTATAGCAAGCACATGTACTTTAGAGTAGATTAAGTATAATGTATATACAGACCATAGTTTGTAGTATATAAGATAGACTATCTTATATCTGAAACTTTATTGAGTTCTTTTCTATTACTTAATTCAAAAGTCATCTTTTGTTTTTACTTAAGAACTTAAGTCATAACAATTAGTATTATCTAGTTTTCTTACTGACAGAGTAACAATCTAGTTCTAAATTACTATTTAAAGATTGTGGCAGAATTTAATGGCTATAGTGCTAAGGTCAATATAGCTAATGTTTGTAACCAAAGTCTAGAACTTATTTGTATATTTCTCTACTACTTGGCTTTTTTAGTAATAAGCCATTTCTTTTAGCTTGTTAACCACTTTAGTAATAATATTAATAGAAAAGAAGTGGTTTTTTAAAGATTTTTTCAAAATTTAGCCATGATATAATAAAAAAGATCTTTATATCAGACTTTCAATAAAAGATATTCTTGGACTATTTAAAAATACAACTATTTCTAAAGAATAACAGAGTCTATAGAATCTTGTTTTGATTATAAGTAAATTGGTCTACAGACAGCTAATTATAAAGAGAGTAGTAACTAAGAAAGGCTCTTTCTAGTTGTCGATTACTGCAGAAATATTAGGTTAAAAAAGATATAAAGTGTTTCTAGATATAGAAATATTAGTAAAAGTTAGGAATCTTAATATAGTTAAAAGGAATATATCTATAGGTATAGTGGTAGAATTTAATATAAAGGCTTATAGATTTCTAAGCTGTTGTTAGAGTTGGAAATGATAAACTCCATTTTATTTTTTTAAACTTAAAGTTAGAGTTTAGCATAACATTACATATGACTGGTCGTTTACCCTTCCTCTTGTACCACCATCTTGTATGGTAGTGCCCATAAGAGACCTAGGGAATATATCTTCTTCTACAACGTCAAACACGTCTTCAAGCAGTCTTCTCAATTTACCAACTGTGCCTTTCAAAAGTATCACAGGGATGGACATTTTTTCAGGAATTGCTCCTGACAACTATAATGAGGTGAGAGGCAGATCCCTCTCAACTAATGTAAATATATCCAGGGACTCTTCTATGTCCTCAACAAGATCCTCCGTTGCTTACCATGAAAAAATGGAGCAAAACAATGCCATGATCATTGACGATGACCCCAACGACTCTTCTCCAGCTTTATCTTATGAGGACAAACAGGAAAGGGCTATTTGAGTCAGCAAGGCGGCTGACCCCCAGAACGACATGAGGCCTCAATATGACAGCCTCATTGTACCTAACCCAAACCCCCAACATGTTCTCAATGAGAACCCTCGATCTAACTCCAGTAACAATGTGACTCAAGTTAACACTTCACACGAGGATGAGGTCATCAACATCCAACTCCCATACAACCCTCAAGCACCCACAGAACTGGAACTCTGGAGTGGCTCATTCCATCCAATCTCTTTACATGGCTCAATTGAACACTTTACTTTAGATGCCAAGAATATTAAAGTCTTGCTTAACTTTTTGGCTAAGTACATCCAGGGAAAACAGGTAAACAGTAATAAAGTAAACGACCTCAACAACTTTGATGGCATGGGAGATGCTATCTGGAATTTCATCTCCTCTGTTTACGCTTCTAAATGGGACGCATTGTTCACTGATCAGAAGTCTAACACCCTTAGAGGAAAAATTTCATTCAAGTTCACTCCTCGGATTCCTCCCACTAATGGCCACCCTACAAAGGACGTTCCTAAATCTACTCCAGTCTCTATCAACAAAGCTCCTCCTCCTCCCCCTTTGCCGGCTAAAACCAAGAAGGAGATCAACGTCATCTCCAAATATTTCCACAAGAGGCCTACGACTAACAATAGCGAAGGATCTACCAACCAACGAAAATCCAAATCTTATGCTCAGGTTTCCAAGACAAAGATCAATATGTCTGAAGTCCTGAAAATTAAGGAAACATTCCTGGCTTTAAATGCTAAAGAAATCAACCAGGTTAATGACATCGTAAACGGTCAAAGTAAACCCAAACCTTGAATTAGAATGACTACCAAAGGTCCGTCTAGGAAAAACATTATTATTCCCATGAGCAGCGATAATGCGTCATCATTCATAAGAAACTCATCTCTTAACGTCACTAACATCAACAGGGAATTACAAAATGCTAGGACTAACATTTTAGTCGACTACATTAAGTTAGATAACACTGGAATTATCGTTACTACCAACAAGGTTGCTCAACAGTCTGATCTGGCCATCATTGATCGTTACGTCAAAAATTCTAACGATATTAATTCTCTTCAAGTCGAGGATCCTAGACTCCCGAAATCCAAGTCGTACCTCAAGATTATTGGCATCTCATACTATCCTCATGCAGATTCTCAAGAGAAACTTTCGTCATCAGATATTGAAAACATCTTAAAACAAAACCATATCTTCAATAACATCTCCCTTGCATCCAGACCGAGGATTATCAAAGTCTCCCCCAAATCAGACATGGCTATTGTCTGGATCGACATTTGGGACGTTCAAAGTGGACGGAATGCAAAACTACTTATCAACCGATGCTTCAATGTAGGTAATTATATCGCCACTGTCAGGGGAGCCACCATGAACCCTGGTGTTCCTCAATGCAAAAACTGTTGGAGGTGGGGCCACTCTACTTTTTCATGCTGTATCCAAGGCGCCAAATGCGTCAAATGTTATGGGCCTCACAAGTCTGAACACCATCAAGAATTCGGATGGTGTTGCAAAGCTAATGCAAAGACTAACTCCCCTAGGTTAGAAACCAAGAAGGGCAAACCCTGCCCTCATTCATTCAAGTGCTCCAACTACAAAGGGGATCACCAGGCTGATTCGAATTTGTGTCCCTTTTGGAAACACCGATTCAATAGGGAATGGCATATCAAAAAGTATGAAGAGATTCGTGAAAACAGATCTCAAGCCCTCCGCTCCCATGTGAATGGCTCCAACCCACAATGATTGTGCGAAACCTGAAAATTTTTTCGCAAAACGTTCACAAGAGTTCAATCGTCCTAAACACTATACTTGAAACTCTATTTCATTTCGACATTATTCTAATCCAAGAGCCCCCTTGGTTCAAAATAAGAAAAATCCCAAGCTCTTCAAACTGTGATGGAGATCCTCTTATGGGAACTTGTCATCATCCCAACTGGATTTCATTTGCAAGACTTCCTTCTAATGGTATCAACTCTCCTAGAGTCATTTCGTATGTAAACATCCACCTTAAACCTTTTCATTTTCTCTTTCAAAAGGATCTTTTTGATCATCAAGATATTAATCTCATTTCTTTCATTTGTAATGATACTTGGCATTATATTTTGAACATCTATTCAGATTTGTCTCACTTGGCTTTAAAGTATCTTAAGGATACTGAAGTCAATATTAACCAAGTTCTTTTGATGATGGGGGATTTTAACGTAAGAGACAACTTATGGGACCCTCTTTTTCCACACCACTCTTCAATCAGTGACGATCTTATGATGATAGCAGACTCATTTGACTTAGCATTATCATCTCCCATTAACCCTGGCCCTACTAGATTTTCCGACATAGTTGAAGAGTCTAACTCGGTCATTAACTTAATGTTCCTTAGATGTGGTTCCAGTGAACTAGATCGACATTCCATTCACCCTGACTCTCAACTATCCTCCGATCATGCACTCTTGATGGTCGACATCCCTATTTGTGAAGAAATCAGACAGCCGACTAAACTCGTTATTACTCCTGGAAGCGACCAAGAAAAGGAGTTCTTCAAA
>Ga0157364_1001048_pt1 | contig 22358 bp, 8 predicted proteins | sample AttsexASBM2_FD_111476 | JGI IMG/M metagenome (GOLD analysis project Ga0157364, IMG submission 111476) | Fungus gardens microbial communities from leaf cutter ant in Ribeirão Preto, State of São Paulo, Brazil - Atta sexdens ASBM2 | ecosystem: Host-associated > Fungi > Mycelium > Unclassified ...
TGTGTGTGTGTGTGTGTGTGTATTGGGTTGTCCAGAAAATTCGTGCCGACTAACTTATATAATTTAATAAATGTATTAAAATTTTAATTTTCTGCGTTTCAATTTTCCTTCAACATCGGCAATATATATATATACACTTAGGGATTTTGTAGTACAAATATTTAATCTTATAAATGATATATTAATTAAAATATATTGAATTTTTTTTATGCAGAAATTATTACTTAAGTATGATTTTTATGAAACTTCGATTTTTAACTGAAAACAATAAATATGCATTAATAATTTTAATTGTCACGTGATAATAAATAAAAATGTTCACACGCGCAATTAAATCGGAAAAAATTACAGCGTTAATTCAATCAATAATTAAAAAGTATGTCTGTGAAATATAAATTGATACTTGCTTACATCACGTTCGATTTTTTATAAAGGAATACGCATGTGTTCTGCAGGAAAGTCACGTACGATAGTCCAGTTAACCGGATTTAAGTAGAGGTGAAATCCGCTATGGCTAGCATCTCTGTATAAATCGAGACCTGCGATCGACGTGCCGAACGTAGTGCGGTCAAAATAACCAGAGATAATGACTATAATGATGTAACGTACTGAATTGAAGAAAACATAGTTTCATCAAATTGCGCGGGGATATTATTGGATAGTATGCGTCACGTGAATCGCGGTTATTACGGGAATGCGGTATTGATAGTTGCAGAAGCGATGGGCTTTTGTGGCACGTTACACCTGCGGTTTCATAACTAGCGACATAATGAACGGCAATGTTGATATGCCTTATTGATATCTGTAATCTCGGAAGTTGTTTCCTCGTCCTGATAGGTTCTCTTTCTTTTGCGGAAAATATAATTGCTATAGTAACGCAACAACTAGTTTCTCGAGTATTTTGCTGTGTATTCTTCGAATTCAGTAAAGTTAAAATCTTTTCTTGTAATCTTGCATTGTATAAAGAAATTTTATAAAGTAAATTATGATAAAGATACTTCTAAATTTTAATAGTTTTATTATTTAATATATTTTTATATGAGAATACATTAATCTTGCATCTTTCACATTATATTACTTTTAAAAAATTGATATCAAGATTTTATAATTTTTACAAGATTTTATAATTTTGATACAAACATAGAAGAAATATAGTTATTGATCTTCACAGAAAATGATCAATAATGAGATGAATAGTAGGAAAGGAATATCCTTTTCAGTTGAGAAAATCGAATCTTCGGTTTTCTCAATTTGAGATTCATCCGGAAATTCCATCCCGTAAATTAATTCTAACTATAAATTCTGATCTTCACCTTTGTTCCTTCGAGTAGCAAAAGGGATCGCGCGCCATAATCGTGCTTTTCGTGGGAATCCGAGTGGTCGTCCTAGCCATATAAGTCAGCACGCGACCATTACGTACACTTTGATCCTTCGGCTCGATTGCGCGGCCCTTGTCGGAGCTAATGGTCCAAACAGGAAGCACAAGCATGCTTACACATTTATCGAGGCGATCAAATTCCATGCAATGCTTCTTTAATATATAAAGTCTTCTTTAAACAATTAACATAATTTTTAAATATAAAAATTTCTGTGATAGATTTATTTTTATATACATACAAGTTATAAATACAATAAATATTCTATTATTATAACAACGTTTAATTTATGCAATATTAATTCAAATATTAATAATAATCTAGTTTTCATTGTAATATTGTTTCATATTAATTTTCCTATGCAGAGAAACAATATATAAAAGAAACAATATACAAGTTGTTTATACAAGTTGTAAATGCAATAATATTTTAATTCTTAGTATATATGATTGGATCATTTGTGTCCTGCACTTTTCTTTTCTTTGTAAAATTAGAAACATCAAATAATTAGTTATAATATACAATACATATATATATATGTAAAAAATTATATATATATATATACATTATATATATATATATATATATACAATTTTTTAAATATAACCTTATAAATACTTTTTAAAAATGTTAAAGTATATATAAGAATTACTCCAGAATTTTTACATATTTATTAAAATAAAAATTAATTTGAAACAAGAATGATCCATCGTGTGTAATAAAAGGGAAATAGTTGTGAACAATGTTTAATTTGTATTGTTAGTTCTAATATAATTTAGAGATATAATTTTATAATAATTTTTCTATAGTTGTGAAGAAAAAGAACTATTATTTTTCGTAGTCTGATATTGCTAGAATTTTCAAACAGGAAGTAATTCGATTGAAGAAATTTTCTAGCAATTTACAGCGGCTTTAAATTCCGCGCGTCTTGATATCAGCATATTCCGTCCAGATAGTGGTCCAGCGTTTAGTGGCCCATTACCCTTAGGCCATTCTTGATATCGTTGATGAAGTGAAACGACCAGTCGGCAACCGTAACCAAACGATAAATCGAGTTTCTAAGAGCTCCTCCATAATTCTGGAAACGACTATGTGATCCATACTTTTAGCGTTGAAGGGTTTATCTGTTATTTAATGGTTGATTATATTCATCGCTGAGAGTATTAGGCTAATTATCGATACCGCATTTCGAAAATGTTAATTCCTCTATAGACTTTTATATCGCGAGAAAGTTCGGACTTTCTTAGATTGGAAAGAAGTTCTTCTTGGAAATAGAAACTTAAAATAATCGTCGATTCACATTTACAAATAAAACGAAGTTACATGAATATTCAAAACTCTTTTATGGGGCAAATAAATCACGAGATTAGATACAGAAATTGCAAGAACACAAATCGAGAAAGAAAGATGGAAAAACAGGTGTGTATATCGTTCATAAATCAAGAAAAGACATTGCACGGATGTACGAGGATGCCACTGAGGAGCAAAGCTCTATCTGATCGATTTAGTTAAACGCCTTTACTATATTATTCTTAACTGATTTTCACTTTTTACCCTCTTTTCTATTATAGAATGTGTTCTTCGTTTTTTTGCAGCTCTGTCCTCTGCAAGACGTATATGATAACAATAAAAAGAAAAATGCCAATATTTCCTAAAGAATTTCTTAAAGAATTTTAAATTTCTCAATTTAATATACTATTTACAATAACAATAATTTGTAGAATATTGTAAACGAGAAATAAATTACAATATTATTATGCGATATTCTCATTTTAATTTTTATTAAGTTTGTTCACTAGCTTTTTTTCATTAAATAACAACAAAAAGAAAAATCTCGTTGTTTCCTGTAAAAATTACAAATTTCTCGATTTAACTATTTTCTGAATTACAAAAAATTAGTAATATTATTACATGATTTTCTCATTAATTTTCTTTATTAGATAGCAACAAAAAGAAAAACTTGTTATCTCCTGCAAGAATTTCTCGATTTTACCATTTATAATAACCGCAGAATATTCTGAATCGCGAAAAATTAGCAATATTATTATACGACTTTTTTATTTTAATTTTTATTAAATTTGTTCGCTAATTTTCCGTTTTTTATTAGATTCATAAAAAAGTAAAAAAAAAAAATTAGAATGTCCCAATTATCTTTCCGAGACTTTGTCCGTGTCTAGTATCGTTAAACTAAAACACAGTAATTTGTCTTTCGAAATCATTGTAGGCTTGTGACGCTTGTTTTTTCCCGGTGAGTGCGTGGGCGTCCGATGGAAAAGACTACTACCGGGGTTTGTTCACCGGCGTGGAGGCCCTTAGCCTCGCATTCTCCACCTCGGATGTGACGTTAATTGTACGCAAAGGAATAGCACACGCATATCCATTCATTCTGTTATTTCATGCGGCAATTGCGCGGTTCATAAACACGACTCTCCGTACGACGAATTTCTTTCCTGGCTCATCCTCATTATTGCCGCCGTCCTCTTCGAAAATTATTTGACTCGTGCTTACCTCGACAACCATCGCGACAAGATGGGTTTACCGAGCTGATTACTAGAGATCGCAATAATCCCGACGACATGGATGCGGAAACAGAGTTACACCCGGGAAATATTCCAGCACGATCCAACTGGAGAAAATATAATTACGGAGCTCGCGAGCCGAGGTCGCGAACACGCCGTTCTGTGCTCGCTTTGCGGATCTGGTCGCTCTGCTGCAATTTCCTTAGCCTATGCTATCTGCTTACGCGATGCACGACACAGTTTTGTGTTTTCCGAAGCTGCAAGAGTAAATGCGATTACACGGGGTCGGACGAGATTGCGCCGTTGTTTGCACTTTGGATAAGTATACGGGCGTGTACAATTTTATTTTTATTCATGTTGTTGACTTATGTAATAAGCAATCTCGTAGAAACTTGAACGCAACGAAAGAAAAATAATTATGTTGCTTTTTCTGGATTTTAATAATCTAGTCGTTTATGAAATTTAAACAACGTTTATGTTTATCGTAATACATAGGTTTCAAAATACATAAGTTTTATATAAAATCGGATTTGTTCCCTCTGTATTCTCGGTTCTTTCTATTCTTTACCGACATTTATGAGTACAGAATAATTCTGTCAATGGGATTTTAATGAAGTACTTAAAACTACTTATTGCCTAGTACTATAAATAATATAGTGCTATAAAGATAATCTCTTCATTTAAACAAAATCGTTACAAAATCCGCGATAAATAGCGACTTATTCACATCGCTCAGAAAAAGTGGTCTAATAATTGCGATAGGAGTATAATGCACTAAAAAAAACTCATTTAATATTCATAGATTAATTTTTACGATCTTATTCGGTCGATCTTGGCGTGCCGACCATTGTTATCCGTCGGCCAATCGAAATTAACGATCGAAAAAACGCCTTAACATCCGTAATTAAAGTCCTTCGTTTGTGCTGCCACTAGCACGTAGTCCTGCGAAGATTATACGCTCTTGGCGAGTGAATCTCTCACTAACTCGAAATGATACGAGCACAATAAACATAACCATTCACGCATTAAAATATTTCAATTGGCCTGAAAGGCCCGGCAAAGAGGAAATACGGATAAGATGAGAGTGAGAGAGATCGACCACATGAACTGTCGTAAACTATATTTTTATCAGACACGGCTAACCGATCATAAACTCGAGACGCGTCGTCGTTGTTGCGAGAGATTTTTCCCACACATACATCGACTTGAGCCGATCGTAAACGCTTCGTGAGGAATACTACGAGGAAACGCTTTACTCCTTGACATTTCCCATAGTATTGTCTGGCAGATTATCATATTACACGTACGCGCAACGGCGCACCGCTGATGCTTTCAGATTTGCTTTTTTGCTGATACGAGATATTCGCTGATATGATGGGCTATAGAGCGCTTACGTAAAGAGGTGTGTATTTCCCGCTACCGTTTCGCGATCGCGAAATGATTTTGAATTTTATTTGCACAGAGATGATACATCGGTTATTAATATCGAGATAATATGAATATTTAACGAAAGTTATCACGAGAAAACATAAACACAGATGTAATTATGTAAATATATATTTTTTAATTTTTTATAAATTATTATATAAAAAAGAGAGATATTCAAAGCTTAATAAAATTATCCATGCAGCAAGCAAGCTGATGCTATTTACTGGCATTTGGTTAAAATGACGACAAATAACGTCAGTTTGTTTGCTAAGTAATTAAAACAAAATAATAAAGTAAATAATTAAAATGAATTATTAAAATCTAATAATAAAATAAAAAAATAAGAACATGGATCGTAACGTTGTATGTTATATCAAAGATAATATCGATAGAAATATTTTAAACTTCATAAGATGTGACATTAACAAGTACGTGCCACACACGGAGTTTGATTCTTTTCAAAGTCGACGGGTCAGCGACTCGGTGAAGTGGCGCATCAATTATTCAAAACAATAAGTCAACGATTGGTCGACGCACACGGAGGTCCTGCTTCTCGATCATGTCTTCCTTATTGCTATCGGCCAGACTTCAATATCCATATACCAGATTGACGTCTCTCTTTCACAAGATATGAGACGCAATCGGAAAAATCACAGAGATCGATAAGAAATGACGGCAATGGAATTTTGTCATTTCGCATCGTTAGAAGCGTGTAATTAGTATAACAGAAATTTTGCATATATAACATTAATTATACTGTATTATACAAGATGATTATAGGTTGCTCGATGAAAATACTTACCTTCCTCGAGGATTCTCAATAAATAGACATTTTAAAGAAATCTTGCCTTATAGCATGTAAGTAATAAAAGTTTACTTGCTGCAATAGGCAAATCAATGTTGGCGTGTAGTTATTTAGAAATTAAAAATCGTAAAGCTACCAGTCCTGCTAGGTTTTATCGTTAAAAGATATAATGATTTTTAGTCGGTATGATTAGCAATTATATTTTTTATGCAATCAATTGGTTTAGTTCTGTTCATAAGCGATTACAATTAAACTGTATAGTAAAATCTATTATTTTGTTCTCACAATGCATCGTGCATTATTATTGTAATATTTGACATTGGCGTGGAATACTTCCTGTCCACAAACATCAATTAAACTTGGAGAACAATACGGCATGCAACTTTATAATCCGTCATGGAACAATAACATATAAGAATATAAAGTAAAAATCGCAAATTTTATTAACTGATTGTCACGGTGACAATGGGCAATCAAAATATGTCAGACAATAACATAATTTTGCAAAACATTAGCTAAAGAAACATATTTAATATTAAACAGCGTCGTGACACCTTATGTATTATGTACAATAAATACATATAATATATTATATTCCGCGCTGCAAACATGGAGTGAAATTTCTAACGCATAAAATTTCCGCGGTGTAGATTTCATCTTCTAGAACACTCGCGAAAGTTTTACTCGATATTATTCATGATTAATGGCGAACGTCGAAAATTAGTTCGAAAAGGGTTGAAAAGAGCAAGTTTTTACGCAAGAAACACTTTTTACGTCAAGAAACCTGAAATGTACTACGTCACCGAGAAAGCAGACAATATTGCGAAGAAAATACGTCATGTGAAATATGCAGTTCTTAATTGTGGAACTTTTAACTGCAAATCGTCGTGCAAGTGCAATTAAGGAATCTCAAGAGGGCGATCGTCGTCCACATCACCAATGAGGCAAGAGTCGAGACGTCGACCGTGATATCGCGCGATTTAATCTTCTTGTATCTGTCCGATCGTTCTTCTTCTTTTTATACATTCTCCGCGATTTAATGGTCGTTAAGAGTGTCTTTAACACCGTCACGTTCTTTCTTTCCGTCGGATATCGCTTGCGCTTAATTTGCGAAAATAAAAAATAGGAAAGTGATTTCCTGCACGCAGCGAGATAATTGCTACATTGAAAAAAGAGTCTGATTGGATTAATTGGAATTCTGGTTGAAAATAGACAAATCAAGAATTTTTTGGTTGAATGTATTATAATTCTAGTTAATTGAAGTAACCAGAATTTTGATTGGTATAATCAAAACCTTCTAGTTCATTTTCTATCAGAAATGTATTCGTGAAAATCCTATTTCATATTTCATAGAAATGAATTGAAAAAAAGAATTTAACATGTATGTACGATGTTTACATTACATTTGTTAGCACATTTTTATTTAACCAAGTAGAAATACAACATTCAACAAATTTGACAAAATTTGAGTTAAATGCAAATACATCCCGTTTAAAACTTACAGAAGGAATGCATTTGCTTCTAACAATAAATTTCCAATTTCGCTGGCGATAAAATAATAATTTATGTACTGTAAATAATTTATGATAACGCTTATTTCAGATTGTTTAAAGTAAACATTATCAAATTATACTTTCACGATAAAACTGATGAATGCATTTAAAAATGTGAACTATTATATAGCTATACAAATAGCGAATAATTTAGAATAATTTATGGTTCACTAATTGCAGAAGTAATTTCTATTATTGAAATTGTACAATTACATCAGTTTAATGTTTTAAATTAAAAACGCATCCCTTTGAAAGCATTTTGAAGAGGTAAGAAATTTATTAATACAATCACCTTGGCCTCTACTCAGAAGCTCGCAGCTTGCAATTCAATTTAATTGCAGACTGGAAACAAGAGTCATTCATTTATAATACAATTTTAATCTCAAAGGCGATTCAATCATTTTATGAAGTTAAGCTCTTGTTTCTTTATTATCTTTCAGTATTATTATTATTAAATAATGTGATAATACTGTAATACAATCATATCAAACTTTTTAAAAAGCGCATTATTCCTTAATATAATAAATAATTTAATACGTACACTGAAAGAGAAATGTATTAATAACTAATTATTTGAATGGTACTTTACAAAAAATAAATATTTGCTAAACAAATAATAACAGTTAAATCACATTAATTGTTCTTGTAGCAAATAAATGTATGTTTACATTTAGTAAATATACAACTGACGTTATACTATAAACAAACATTTATTCAAATTTAATACATTTTTCGCTATTATATAATAAATAAAGTAATGTAATAAATAAATGAAATATTATATTTTGAATATTTAATATTGAAGTAAATTTTAATAATTGAAGAAAATATGGTATTATACCTAGTCCATATATTGAATTATGTTTTGCAATTTTAGATGTTGTAAAAATATGCGCGACAAGACTGGCGGATAGATCTAAGACGACAGCGTCACCACGAAAGCAGGCAAGAGAACAAAATCATCGTACCGTTATTTTTAACGTTTATATTCGGAAACGAGGGAATCCTTGTCTGTGCCCTGCGATCTAAATCGCCGTAGACGTCCCTGATGCCAAAAATAGTACAAGGGTGAAACTGCGTAATTGAATGACTCATTCTAATCTCGTTAAAACAATTTACTCTAAATTTGGTAACGATTAGCACCAATTTTGAAAAAAAAGAGTTAAGAAATTGCGAACTCTATCAGAAGACATTCACGTAATTTATCGTAATTTTTAATTAAAATTTTCATAAAAGTTGATAATTTTATATAAAAAGAGATCAAATAATAATATTGATAACAAATCTTGATAACAAAATTAGACATAATTTCTGCAACTTAAACTACATATTATGTGAATTATATCAAAGTTACAACTTTATACCGAGATCAGTAAATAAACACGTATTTCCGTGATTGATTTTTATACTCTGTACAATATTGGATCAGTACTCAAAAACTCTTATAATCATTACGATCGATTTCTGAAAACTCCAGCAGAAACGATAATCTTCGAAAGGTCAGCAGCCACGCTCACGATTTCGCAGACCTGCAGACTTGCAATTCGAGTCGAAGGATTAGGCAATTCACGTAATTATGACGATCCCCGGATCATTGACCTGGTGAATGCATATAGCTATCTATTATAAATTATACATTTGTTAGATTTTCATACGAACTAGTTCGCTTTAAAATATCCCTAATAAGACATTCTCGTTGCTACACCTATGCTTGTATTTTGGGTATCGAAATAGGTATGGAAAAGCTAGGTAGTAAGGTAATATTGTGACAGCGCCCACGAGGTGTAAGAAAAATACGTGTGTGAAGAACAAACAACATAAGGTATTGAGCAAAGCCCGGAGTAAACGTACCACAAGCGGAGTGACGCGTAGGTAGAAACCGACAATGTGCGAAGAAATCTAACCTTTCGAAAGATATTCCATCGCTTGCTTACTAACGCTTAAAAAATTCAGATGGTGTTACAAAACTAACATATACTTATAATTACTTAAAACATCATATGATAATATTTTGTGATAAAAAATAGAGGGGATACATTCTGTTGTCTTCGAGCTTCAACTATCACAGTTTCTTCGTTCTATTTCTAATCTTTTCTCTCTAATCTTTTCTCGTCTCTTTATGCTTCTCTAAATTAGTTTTTTTATATATATATAAAGTTTTATATATATATATATATATATATATATATATATATATATATATTAAAGTAAATACTACCCTTATGGAAATTTAATTTAATATTAGCCAATTTAATACTGAATAAGTTATATATACTAAAGTGAATATTATATACTCATATAGATAAAAGAAGTGTTTACTTTTAAGATATTAAAATTTTTTATTTTTGTTTCCGTTTTGTAAATATTTGAAAATGTTTTAGTTTTACATTTTGTCAATAAACAAAACACTATATGGATTTAAATTAAAATTGAAATATCTTTTATTATTGTACGTTTGTTTTACAAAAATATTTTAAATGTAAACATTTTAAACCCTGCACTTTTTACAGTGTACTCTTACAAACATCTAATTTAATTCTTAGTATACAGACGATTAGATCATTTGTGTTTTGCATTTTCCTTTTTTTTGAAAAACTAGACACATCAAGTAATTAGTTATAATATTTATATATAATTTTTTTAAACACACAACCTTATATTTTATAAAGATGTTGAAATAAGAAGTAAGAATTACTTAATAATTTTTAATTTGTTAAAATGATGAAAATTAATCTGATAAACAAACGACCCATTGTGTGTAATAAAGGACCAGTAAATCATCATTACAGGTTTAATACTGGTCAATTTAATATTGAAAGATAATGATTAATTACTTACTTAAATATTAAAAGCACTGTTGTTCACGCTTAATAAGTTAATTAATTACCTTTTAATATTAAATTTCTGTAAGGGTAGAATTTCGTATAATCGCATTGTCGATTAGGATCGCATAACAAAAATCGATTAAAATTCCGAAACGCTAATATCTTCCTCCATGTGGGAAACGTCACCTTTCCATGGCGAAACGAATCGCTGCGTGGGCGATGGAAAAATCGGCCGTGCCCCGAGGGCCCGCTAATTTAATTGCCAGTCTTTACATCGTGAAGGAGCGCACACTACGACGGTGGGCGTACATTTCGTACGCGCGTGCATACACGCGTGCACGCAGGTGTATCGCCGAGCGTCGGTACCGATAATAGTACGGTTATAATAACAGAGAGCGGCTCTGGTACACAAGCCGACGTTCAGAAACGCCGACGCGCTGCCGCTGGAAAGCCACGGTGGTCGGACTGGACTTGAAGCACCGGCGGATGCGTGCATTGGGAAAAACATTTTCTCGTTTTAGTATCTCCCATACAATCTGAATATATTCACAGACTGGTCTAATGCTGCTCTCTCTCAAGATTCTCTAATCTTCTACAGGGTGTTTATATGGATTAAGGTTATACCCCTTTACAAAGATTTCGTAGTTGTAGAAATATTTATATTTCTTACAATCATCTTTTTTACAAATTTAAATGTGAGAGTCAAATAACTAATCAATTGTCAAGTTCAAGAAATAATATCCTAATTATGTAACAAAGAAGATTTAATATAAATATGTAATAATTCTATTTTATTATAGGAGAGAGGAAAGTATTTAGTTAATAGACAATACTTCTATAAGTATCTAAAATTTCATTGCTTGCGTCATGTTCACTGTATATATATTCCCGTGTCACTAACACACATGTATCGTCAATTTGCGTTTCATATACTTATATCGTTTTACTCTAGGAATAGCGCTCAACTTGTAATCATGGTTCCATGGAATATCGTATCGCGTTTAAAGTGCTGCTTTAATGAAAATGCCGTAGCGTGCCTCTGCGGGTGGCTTAGTGTTATTTGATTACCGGCTTCTTAACGTCCGTCGTTTTTTTTTTTGCAACAACCGACGATTTACTCTCGGTATATTTCCGTTCGCGATTAGCGTTATTGAAGCCGTGATATCGAGTTGAATGGAAAATCCTGCATGCATATTTATTGAAATTGAATTTTACCTTTCCTATTAATATCAGCAAATCTATAATTGATTGAAACGAACCGACGCAATTTCAACCATTTTGCAATGAGCGAAGCTCCAGCACTCGATTACCGGTACGTTTATTTTTGCGACTGGTGAAACGCCCTTACATTTCATTGTAAAGGCGCCGCTGCAAGCGATATGCAAATACGGAAGCGAATGACGTGAATTGATCATGTAATGACTTATTCGCGAATTAACTCGTCTCTCGTCGTTATTTCCCGTTTTTCGATAGGTTCACTCGCAAAGAAATTCGATTGAAATGTACAATTAGCAAAATCGTCGATTAATATTTATCGCAGCACAACCGTTTATCGCTGATGACACTGTATTTTGGTGTATACGTGTGCACATCTGTTAGGACAGCTTGTCCGATGCACGGTATGCGGCGACCAGAAACTTGAAATATGAGCTCTTCGCACGAATGCTGGTCTCGTGCCACCTAGATAGAATTTTTTGCTTCCCAAATTGTAATTTTACTCCATCGCTCAGAAATATGTTGTCTTCGTATTTCGATATTTTTTTTCCATGAAATAGTACCGCAATATTCTGTGAAAACGATATATACGATAAAATTGATTTCCAAATATAATTACTGGAATTGGAATCCCTTCGGGCATTAGCAATTAATTTTTACGATTTATTCCGTCATAATTATACATCATTGATATTACCGATAAATTTTACAACTGTTGTGCGTGATTTTGAAACGAGAGTTTCACATTACGAAAATATTTTACAGAAAAACCGATTTAAAAATCGTCATCTTTGTATTTTGACTTTCATCTTTTTTTTTTTATAAAATAGTACCACAATATTATGCAAAAATATATGCATATACAGTTATTATAATTATTATTATAATTAATTTCCTAATTTTATTATTGGAATTGGATTTCTTCGGGATTAGCAATTTATTTTTAGATTTTCCCGTCATAACCGTATATTAGTATTATTGGCGATAAATTTTACAACTGCTATATGTGATTCTGAAACGGGAAATATTTTCACATCACGAAAATATTTTATAGAAGACACTAATTTAGGAATAAATTGTCTTTGTATTTCAATATTTCTTTTCCATGAAATAGTATCATAATATTCTGCAAAAACATATATACCTATAGCAAAATTGATTTCCAAATACAATTATTGAAATCGGATTCCTTCAGAATTAGCAATTAATTTTTACGATGTATCCCCCGTCGTAATCATACATTATTGGCGATAAATTTTAAAACTGTTATGCATGGTTTTGAAACGAAAAAGAGTTTCATATCACAAAAATACTATATAGAAAGGCATTAATTTAAATGGAATGTCTAAATTCTCGTTATACGAAATGTATTAAAATTGAGTAAAATGAATATTTATGAGTTGTATACGAATAATTTGTAATTGCTGCGCTTCCTCAGAATTTATAAACGTGCATGGAAATATAGGTATTACGCGCTTTCGTAGCGATTGTAAAACAATCCCAATGATATCGTGCAATAGTCGTTTCAGCGTGCAATGAATATCATGACTCAGAGCTTGTTGTAATTTTAACAAGTGGCTAACACCGCGTTTGTTATTACCGGCTTAATTGCCGGATCGTGCCCGAGATACCGTCGAATCGATGGTGGTACCCGCGGGGCGTCCATTGGAGCCCGGAACCGAGGAAAAAGGCCGTCCTGGAGAATTAATAAATCAGCTAGTCGGCGAAGAGGAGAAATGTTGACCATCGCGGCGTCCCTCCATCATCTCAAAGATTTCGTATCTCCCGATCTTACGGTATCCCGGGACGAACGAAACTGCCTAATAACCATCGCCTTAAGCGGAAACCCTCCTACATTCCGTCGTAGACGCGAACGTAGACAGTTTTTTTATTTTCTCATACTACTTATTAACGATATGATATGGCTCATGAATGTCTTCGTGCGCTGATTTGATTTTTTTATTTTATGAGTCTTATCGGGTTTGATAAACTCCATATGGGATAATAGTGAGTGATAATGAGAATGGAAATGGACAGTGATAGAACGATGAATTAATGACAACAAATACTACAACTTATCGCAATGTTATCGGAACAATTTGAGTTTAGGTTGCTTTTCGAAAGAATAGTTATGCTATACATCAAGAGCAGCATTAAGACAAATGAAAAGTTAAATCAAATTCGTTTTATTGTACAAAGTTATAATTTTAAAAAATTTATTTAATAATGATACGTTTATCTATACTATGAAAATCAATTTTATTCTACTAGCGATTTTATTTATGAGAATGACTGCTGTCAGCCGCGAACTTCAAATAACAAAAATTCTTATTTCGAGTTTATATTTATCTGGATTATTATAAGGTTATTTTTTTTTCTTAAATTAGTTGCAATCAATTACCCGAGCATACTCTTACTTATATACTAGACATTGTTTTATAAGTTAATTGAGCAAGCTAAATTTTCCACATATTACATAAGAAGAACATTAGAGTTTCGTTTATATATTTAATGGACACATTAAATATCCATAAAATATTATTAGTTATCAAGATACTTTTCCGTTTGATTCAAGTTGCTCATTGGAAAATTTAATAGTCATAAAACAGAAGGACCATGTGCCATCATATTAGATAGATTGAATGAAGCAACATCACTGTCCTCATTCCCAGCCTCTTTATAAATTCCATTATGTCTTTATCGAGTTTTTTTTTAAATAACATATATTAGAAATTTTAGGAACATAATTTATATTTATGCTATAAAAATTTTTAATATATTTTATGCCAAATATGTACTATTTATTAAATATCGTATGGACAAGATTATATCTCCTCATTTAATTTTTCAATGCGCTAAAAATGCGCATTACTTGAATATAATGCACTTTTTTTTTATCTTGAGAATCTACGTCTTCTTTCTTTCTTCCTAAAACTTGAAGAAGTTGTTCGTAATAAAAAGCTGGCTCACAAAGAACTGCACTTCAAAAAATTCTTCGAAAGAAATGATTCAAATATATCGAATCTTCGCTCGATTCGTCACGAGATTCACCACGAGAAAGTCTTGCGGAAAACTTTTGAAGAGGAATCTTACCTTGACAAGCAGGTGGATCGGTTGACTGACGCTGAGTGGCTTGCCTCTCCTGGCCTTCCCGCCTCCACCACCCAAACACTTTATCCACGGCATTCCTGGAGCGTTTCCTCGCCTCTGCCTGTTATTCGCAATTCCCTCCTCTCTTCTTCCTTCGCTCTCGTGTGATTCTCGGCTTGGTGATCTTCGGCTTCCGTCTTCTTCTCCGTTGCTTAAAATTCCCAGGACTTCTCACTTGCCTTTTCGAAACTCCTTCGTGTCCGATGCATCGCGCGCCTTATGACGAAACTTCTTTCAGCTCGGAGAGCTTACGATCGCAGATTTTTAAAAAATAAATCTACCTGTATATTGGTCGTGGAAATCGGAAAACTGATAGTTCTATCTTTGAGAGTCCTAAAAACTTCACTGATAATTTGAATTTTCTGAATTTTCTCAATGTTTCTTTTACTACTCGATGCAGATAACTTTCTTGATAACTTTTATTGCAGAGATTCAGAGATAGTTTTCTTGTATAATTTACGGAATTTTTCCCTTTAAGCAAATTCCAAAGAGAATATTTTTGTATCGATGCGATTTATATTTTCACGGTGAAATAAATTTTTATTTTACGAGAGATGTTTTCAAGTTGTTCACGAACAGGATTTCCGCGATTCTCCGCATTTTCACGGGAGTTGCTGTGAGGTGGGAAACTTTCAGTGGAGTAAGTGCGCGCAGTGAGATTGCGAAGATCCTTCCGGAACGCCTGTAAAGAATTGGTTTCATCTGAGGCGTAGTGGAAGTTTTATCTACGCGGTTACTTTAAACGCTCAACCTCTTCAAGAATTTCGTGATGGTTCACACCTCCGCGGAAGTATCTTCAGGGTCATCGCCAGAAATGTTTTAAGAATATCCACAAAATATCTCACAAGATATTATGATTGGTATGTCTCGAATAATCTTCTTTTCTTTGAAAATACTTTTCTATTTTTCTTTCGAGCTCTTGAAGCTTTACTTGAAAACACTTTTACTTAAAAATTCAATTCTGTGGAAAAGCGACAATTCGAGTAGCGATAAAGTGATGAGAATAATTTGATTAACTCGATTAAATTAATCTAGTAAAAGAAATCAGCAATGCAATGAATACGAATACCATACAGTTCGTTCGAAGAAAACATTTTGTTATCACGTTGTAATACGATGTCTGTTTTTGTTTAATTAAAATGTTTGTTATATTTCATTTGAGTGTATAATCATAACCGTTTAATTATTCCGCACGATAACTTTTTTTTATTATTAAAGTCCTCAATTTATCGTTGCTTTGCAAATAAAATATCGATTTTTTTTATTATTTTTTATTATATAATGCTGTCCATCGAAGAACAAATAGAGGTAGCAGCAAATAGATTCACTCGTCGAAACTTTTAATAGTGCTTTTTTATAATTTCAGTTCGTTCGATTTTTCAATTTTTTTTTTCTTTGTTTCGTTTCGTTCTGCATCGAAGATTCACGAGAAAATCAGTGCACATCGATTTCCCGTGTCGATAGAATTAAATCCGATGGAATGCCCGCGTCCATCAGACACATCCCACATATTCCGAAAGCCGATCTCGCTTGGTTAATTCTATCGCACTTCCGGCGCAATCCACATCATTCCTATTCGTTCGACGTGATAACGTGAGTCCACAACGAGAGGGAAGAAACGGGAAGAAAATGTTACTTCGTAGCTGCGCGCGAACGTAGTTTTCCTCCTGGCTTTTCCCTCACGTGGCACCGCATCGACGGTAAAACGAGCGACGTCCGCTCTCGTGCGCGGCTCTCGCAAGACTGGCGGCTGTCCAGTTTGCTATCGTCGATTTTATACGCGCCTTGTCAGCGCACTCAGACTAGGTCGCAGTTTGCGTTATCGCGAAAAATGTTAAAGATGTCTCTTCTTCGATCGATCTTCACTCCCGCGATGCAGCGTGCATTGTACTTTTAAAGAAAAATGCACGGTGTGCACAAATTGATGTTCTACGACGTATACAAGTGGCGAAATAACTCTTCGAGAGATCGTGCTTTATTAATCTTTACGGGATCTATTTTTAAAATCTTATCTTTTTCTTTGAATAAAATTTGTTATAAGTCATTATTTTTTATTATACTTTTGACTCAAAATATGACAGTGCTACTAGTATTTTTTTTGTCCTGTAAAGGTTAAATAAAATTATCATTAATATTGATGATAATTAAAATTATTTTAACAGTCCATGTCATCGGGAAATCGATTAAATTGCGTCAATTTCTCACAGAATGTCGCATGACTTTGTTTCAAACACGAATCGTGCTCCGATTTTCGGTAAGCTATCATGAAATATTCATAAAGTCATTATCGTTTATCATCGTTCATTATGATTACATCAAAGGCTTATTACATTATCGTATTGCGTTACACGAATATGCGAGCGTACAACGTCATTTCTCATCTCATAACGACGGCACGTCAAACTTTAATCGATGCGTCCTGAGAAATTCGGATCATATAGTCTTCCATGCATTCTCATCGATCATAGTATGTTATAAGACGCTGCCTAGTTTTCTCCGTTGTATACTTCTGCGCCAGAACATAATTAATTTTTCAAAGTAGGTTTTTATGATTCACAAACTTACAGCAAAGTCGCCAAAAAATTCAGCTCGCTGCTACAGTTTATCATGCTATTCGCAAATCTTGTAGTTTTTCAACGCTGCACCAATGTCTTTAAATTTAATTAATACGTAGGTACGCTTTCATCAATAATATATTCCATCCTATTACGGATATTACAGAGATAAACCGTGTTATGAAAGAGAGCTACGGAGTTAATGCTTTATCAAAGGAAAAGCAGATCCTGTTGCGTTGAAAAATAAGATAATTGAAAAATGTCGGTATTTTTTTATCCCCCTTCCTCGTGTTCCTTTCCTTCACGTCGTTCGTATCACGAGATTATTATTAATGTACGCGCGATACGCGCTGCTACGTCTCGATCGTACGCTTACATGAAAAGTCGTGTGTCGTATCGCGTGCCGATCGCTATTATTTACGATTCGATCTGTGTTACGATGTATGAGACTTCACGATCTCCCGTCGGGGCCCACCCCCGGGTCAGCGGCACCCTCTGGTCGCAGAATGTAGATCCCGATAGGTCACGGATGTCTACGTGTTTACGCCGATAAACTCATTACCGATTCTCATCATTCATTAGAGAGAAATTTCCTCCTTTTCTTATATTTATTTCGCAGCTAAATTAATCGATCAGCTGTCTCAGCGTAATCGATTAAATCGAGAATGACTCGTGCGCGACCGGATGACAAATAGAGAGAGAAGCGCTTATTTATTTTTTATACGCGCCGCGGTCCTCGTCGACCGGTTAGCTCCGCGGTCTGCCGATGACTAACAGAAAATACCAGCCGGCACTACGAAGAGAGCCCAGAGAGCGGCCCTACCGACCAGGCGGCCCATAGGGACCAACAATCCGTGTCGAATAGCAGCCACGGCTTAGTTCGTAGCATCTGCGATCATTGTGGAGTCTCCGCGATGTCTGCGAAGGCACACAGGCGGTTCCGAGGTCGCCGAGCATCGATTCGGTTCCGGTTGCGCCGCGCGTTTATGGCACAACTTCCGTGGGGATTACGTCGAAGGAAGTTAGCCCTTTGTGTTCCAGCGGCGGTATACATAGAGGCGCAGGTGCATCTATGCACTCCCGCCCAGTTTCGCGAGTTAAGCGCACCACATGGAGGTTTGTCAGATAGTTAAGGTATGTGAGAGGGTGGACCGCGCATGGAACAATCACCTTTATCTATGTACTGCATCTATAGACGGAAAAATTATTTTGCTGAAATATCTAAAAATTCAGCTAAATACAGATCTGAAAATAATTTTGTTGGACAGTCAAAATAATTACGTAGAATACTTAAATTTGTTAAAAAAAAGTCGAAACAGTTTTGTATTACTATTGGAAAGAATCATTTTATTGAAATTTAAAAATTTAGGTACATTTGAAAATAATTTTATTGGGTCAAAATAATTATGTAAGAAACTCAAACATGATAAAGAATGTTTGAGTTTCTTATACATAATTTGACGATCCAATGAAATTATTTTTAACTATAATTTTTAGATATTTCAACAAAATGATTTTTTCCGTAAATATCTAGGTTGTTTGATCAATTTGAGAGAAGTAGATATTTTCTTGTTCAAGAAACGTTATGGAGAGAAGTTTTACCACTCATGTATAATATATAATTTTACGGAGTACTTTAAATCGAAACGATATTTATCTTTGTCACAAAAATGTTGAAAGCAGAGTATCTCCATTGCATTTCCTTTTCCCAACACTTATACGTAAAAGTATATACGATAAAAGTACACTTATATGTGCCCTACGAATCGATAATAAAATCAGATGTTCTGTTCAAGACGAGGTATTTCATCGTAATGCGAGTTGTGTTACAAGAAAGATATCAGCGAGAAACGCGTTCACATGTCGTCCTGTTATAACGACGTGCAATATGTGCATATATTTTGTGTGCTCTTTAGACAAGCGGCCATAAAATCAGTGTCGTATTAATCTTCCTTTACGCTTTAAACAATGTAAAGATAATACGGTAAAATAACGAGAAATGATTACATATAAAACATTTAACACAATAAATTTTCAAATCTTTTTGTTTAAAATTATAATAGAATTAAAACAATCAAAATTGCTAATCAAGTAAAATAAACGATTCAAAAGATACATTTTGTAAAAGATTTGAATACCAACAATACTTTTAGTTAAAATTATTATTGATATAAACTTGTTTATTTGTACATGAATGTGTTAATTGAGACTAGAACTTGATCTATCAAGGTAATTAATTTTATTGGAAGAATAGCTTATCAATGTTATAAATTCCAAACAGAATTCAGTGAAAAAGAAAAAAGGTAACATGTAAATAAAATAGTTGACAGTTTGCGTAATTTGTGTGAAAGTTGATTTGAAATTTTCCGTCAACGAATTGCGACATATTCGAAGCCTTCTACTATATTAGCCTGGCTAAATGGCGCTAAAATTAATCGGTCCGAAAGCACCTTTGGCGATTCCAGCTAAACGAGTTATGGATCGGTCGTGGAATTTTAGTTAATCCATTTATATCACATAAATTTTCAAAGACCGATGATAAAGCACTGTTCACGCTACGTGCATAACGACTTCGAAACGCAACCTAATTTTGCAGGCTCTACCGTAATCGTTATGTGAATTCTCATCGTTTTAAAAAAGTCGCTAAATCCTCATCTCCGATTGTACGATTTAAAGAGAGATTCCCAGCCCACAGAAAACGGGCGTGCAATTTTCCGGGCGGGGATCTTCTGTGCTCACGGCAGCCGCGGGTTTTCTCGTCTTTCTTTACGACGTCCGCCGCCGGCGAAGTCGCTAATTAAGTTTGCACAGCACTGCCATCGCGTATAAGGCGAAGAAGTATGTAACTTTCTGTTCAGGGGGAGGTAATGCGAGTGGAATACTTAATATTGGGCGCGTGAGCCACGGTACTTATGTAAGTACATACGCGCACCATGTTAGTATACAGGACGACTCATTTAAAGTCTTCCTCTCAAGAAGATTATCGCGTAAGAGTCAAATTCAAATGTAGCCAAGCGCATACAGTTGCGAATAATCTTTTCTTCTTTAACTTTATGTTTTTGTTTCGAAGATCGGCGTCGCATTAACGTGCTGCGCAGGCAGAAAATGATTGATATATTACAAATTATATCAAACTTTATATTATACATGAAACTGTAATATCATAAATTAATGCATGACGATGCATTGACCCGCTGCGCGCTTTGCTCATCTTCCTCGCTCAGAGTTCGCTGCCGAACACAAAGTCGCATTTTGCTATTAACGCGAGACACAGCATGGCTCGATGTATAACGCGAACGCTCACCCCCTTCCTGAGTAAAATGCAATATCGTAGTGCTCAAGAGTCTATGCATGATGCCAGTGGCGTATGCAGAAGAAGCTACAAATCCAATCTGATGCTGTAGGGTCTATCCAATTTCAGAACTCTTTGTGCCTGATAATTCTCGCGTTACTCCGGATAGTCAAAAGGATACGTGACTAAACTTTAGAAAGAGTTTCACGTATTCAACATATTTGCTTTTTCATTTTCTTTAAATCTATATTCTTGTTGCAAGAAGACAAATTATGCCGGACATTGAAATAGACCTTTTCCAGTTATTTTCATAGTAATTTTCATAGTATACGAATACAAATTGAAGAAAATTAAGTTTGTAGAAGGATGGAAAAAGGTAGGATTTATTTAACAGAATTTGTTAATGTAATTACATCTACTTTACTATATACGGTAACACAATGCCATTTCTGGGTCGGTTATATTTTTCAAGAGCGGAAAAGACAAATAGCGTTTGAGGAAAGAATTTCGTACGGCAGCTCAAAAGCTGTCGTAGCGAATTAACAGGTTAAAAAACGTCCGTTCCGCGAATGGCTCCATTAATCTCTCGATATTATTAGCCCTGAGATCCCCGTCTGATTCATGGGCCACTCCTTCGATGTTATCCACGAGCAGAAGCGATCATTACGCCACTGATCGACGCACACGCGTGTACGCGTTTACAGCGCCGTGCTTGAGAATGGTTGAGCTTGATGTTAAAGTGTATCGCTCTCGGAACATATATCGAGATCGCGGAGGCCACACACTGGGATCAAGCGTGGCAATATGGCGTCTGGCAATAATGCCGTACACGATTGCGAGTACTCGCTCCAGAACGCAAACGATGCGAAAAATTATATTATTTCATCTAATTCTACAATTCGCTTGGTTAAACTTTCAAACGTAACTTTAGTGAAGATTGTATATTGAACCTCTTTATAAAATCTTTCAAGGGAAAGAAAAGAATCAATGCGAAATTATTTTTACTGTAGCTTCATGTATTTGAATAGTCATTGAGCATCTCAGAGCTTTCCGTGTATTTTGCGAGCACAAAAAATAAATACGCAAAAAATATGAAAATATTCTGGATCGAAGTGAATGTAGAGGCATTAATAAAAGAAGTAGAAAATTCTGACTGATAGAGACGTTGTCAATAAAGATCGATATATTATGAACTGATCGAGATGACTGTAAAATAATCCGAACTTGTCGCGTTGCAACGGTTCGGATTTATGTGAAAATCTGCTTTACGTCTCACATATCTTTCTGGCTATTAGAAATATTCAATGTCGATTCATACGTAACTTGTAATCCGCGCCTTGTGCGATGCTAAACATAAATACACGCTCATGAATTGTTATCATAGATTGTCATAGAATATTCGAATGAGACACGCAGTTATCCACGTAGCTTTTATACCGTTTTTTACCACTTCCTGCAATAGTGACCTGCAATGTCGACAAAGATAGATGAGTTACAAGGGCACCAATAAAATTCATCACGCCGCGCACCAAGTTCCGACGAGCTATATATTGTAGAAATTTATTATTTTTATTTTATATTCCCTGCATCGCTTCAATATTTGATGTAATTTGTCACACTGACAAAAATATGTTAATGAA
>Ga0157364_1001049_pt1 | contig 22343 bp, 16 predicted proteins | sample AttsexASBM2_FD_111476 | JGI IMG/M metagenome (GOLD analysis project Ga0157364, IMG submission 111476) | Fungus gardens microbial communities from leaf cutter ant in Ribeirão Preto, State of São Paulo, Brazil - Atta sexdens ASBM2 | ecosystem: Host-associated > Fungi > Mycelium > Unclassified ...
GAGAGAAAAAAAAAAAAAAAAGAGGAGAAAGGAGAGGAGAAGGAGAGAGAGAGAGAGAGAGAGAGAGAGAGAGAGAGAGAGAGTGGACGAAGTAAATAGGTGGCGTTCGATGAAAGAGATGAGAGACAAATAAGCAAAGTGTGATCAAACATTAGCGAAACGCAAATATTCGTATAATGAGAAATGATAACAGGCTGTTATATGGGCGGCGTAAAAATAAAGAAGGCAGAAAAAGAGACAAAATGAAATGTTAGGAAAGTAATGACAGTGTAAAGGCAGGCTAAAGGTTCGATATATAAATACATAAGTGTTACATATTAATGGGTCATACGAAAGACATGTAAGATGAATGTACGAGCGAAACGAGCAATAGATGATACTTTGTTCTTTCTTTTTTTTTTTTTTTTTTTTTTTGATAATGAACGATTAGCGAGAGCTTGAGCTGCAACTTACCGCGGTGTAAAGGAACTCCAGAACGTACTACGTGTGGGAAAAACCAACGAGAAGAAAGGGCGTTACCACGGTCACAGAACCCGCGTTTGCGGGCAAAAAACGAAGGCGCGTGCGCAGCATTGCGCGAGCAATCGTTTCTCGAGCAATTGCCCCCGAAACGGCAATTTTTCTACTATTGCAAACGCGATCGCGTGCGACTTTGACCGCGCGCGTTAGAACTATCCGCCGCGATCTTTAGTCGCGTTCCGGACTTTTCCCGTCTTCGGCTCCGTTCCGGCACCGGCTGGACCGGCACGGAGACCCCGCGAGTGCTCCTCGCAATGTTCCGCACGCCATTACAGAAACAATAGACGTAGACACACACTAATCAAGCGTACCCATCACACACGCGATCCTTCCAGTCACGCAACATGAACGCAGTCACTCTCGGACTCATTCAACATAGAGTGGTATACAATGTGACAGACACAAGTTGGAAACTACGCAACGCATACACATATGTATATATAATGGTGTGTGTGTATATATATATATATATATATATATATAGGGTCCGGAAAAATGAATGGCTGAATAACCGGTATGTTAATACACGGCGTCATTTCAACCGGGGATGGTGCCCCATGACGCCACCCTTGGCGCGGGCACCCTGATGGAGCAACCCGAGGGAAACTCTTATCAGTTCGGTGTAACCAGGGTCGAAAGGATCGCCTGGACCGACAACGAGAGGAGATTCCATCGGCGTCGATCTAGGGCCCGAGCTGAGGGACGATTCTCGAATATTGATTACGCTGTCCGAGCAACCTCAATGCCAGTCTGAATACTTGATTCACGAAGGAGCGTTTGTATCCGTGAACATTTTTCTCGTTTGGAGTGAACGGGCTTTAAAAATGTTAACGCAAATAACTTCTCGATAGAGAAAAATACGAGAATTCTGATAGTAAAAATGTCGAGGTATTCACGAAACTTACAAACTCTAAAGACGGATAATGAAAATGATGGGTATTTAATAATTATTTATTTAAACCAATGAATGTTGAAATATATCAATAAGCCTTAAATAGCATTATTAAATTTTCAGTAGTGATTTTGATGTTATTTAAGTTTAGTTAAATTGATTTAGTTAAATTGAGAGATAATTAACAATATCATTTGTTCACATTGTTAAAACTTTTAAATGAGTGCAAGTGTTAGTCGCAGTATATTCGGAATTGTAATCAATATTCTAGCGATATTACGAGACGAATGGACAATGGACAAAAACAATATTCTAAATGTTCGACTTCTGGAACAGTCTTCGACGACAACATGGACCTTATTATACGCATCGTATAGAAAGTTTTCATGGAGCAAAAAGAAGGAGACGCTACGAGAAATTTCAAACTTGTGTCTACCATATCTAGAAATACTTTTACGAGTGGGCGAGTCATGGCGCTTGTGCTCTTTGACATCGATAGCTCTCTGCACAGACTTTCACAGATAATTGCAAATTCTCGTTAAGGGAGTTTTGATCTCTGCCCGTCTGACTCAACCATTCGTACGCTTTATCTATATGAACTCCTTTCTCGTAATCGCTTAACGAATGGCCAGATTATTGGTGTCGGAAAGCAATTTTGAAAATTGTATCTCTGTCTTTCCTTATACATGTTGTTAATTACATTGCGCGTAGGCCGAGTACTGTTATACTTTATGACGATAACGAACAGTGCCTAGAGTACATTAACGCGTGAGAAATGAATTAACTAATAATAAGGTAATACAAAAGCAAGTCTCTAGCATATTCTCGTTATGCAGACTTTTGTCATTCAGTCCGTAGGCAGAACGGAGCCTTTTTTCTTCGGCTGTAGGGTGATTGGTAATCTGGTGATGGTAAAGGGCTACACACAGAGGATAAACACTAGACAAAATACACGATACCCCCGAAGTACCGTCACGGCTTCTTCCAGCCGCATATTGATAATCACTTCTTCAGTGCCGAACAAAGGAAGACAGAAAATTTTTTATCTGATAAAAAATTCTTATATGTGCCTTCTTATTATGCCTTTTGAAAAATAAACTTTTTGGAAATTATATTTAGTTTATCTTTTTAACACTTTTTTGTTATACTTTATTGCGTGAAGCATCATTTTAATTGATTTCACGTAAAATATAATATATTCATCAATTATTATATTGAAATATCTTGTGCCTTAATGATAAATGAAAAATTAATGATTTTTAATTAATGATTTAATGATAAATTTTTCTTAGACTAATAATAAATAATTTAAGACTCCTCCTCAGTGACGTAAAAATAGAGATGAATTTAATTAATTGCAAATTTAAGATATGTATTTATTTATTTAGCATGACTGTTAATAATTTGAATTAAAAATATGTATTAAAAAAATTTTTGTATCACAAACGCAGAGATTAATTAATGAAAAATCTTTGATTGGCAATGATTCCGAAGTAATCATCGATACAATTGGCATTCGGAGGGGGGAAAGGGGTGAAACACTAGGAAAGGATGGTTAGAGGGTTGCAGGGTGTCACCCACCGGGGGCTCATCTGATATTTCAGCTGTTACGGATGTGGATTCATGACGATTCGATAAAATTTTTGTAGCGTTCAACGGTCGCTCACGATGGGGGAAACATCATTAAATAATTAATCGCAGTATCTTCATTTAAGTAATATTTGCATATAACGTCCGCTCGTAAACCAATAGTTTCGACGTGTGACATGTTTAATTAATGAAATACTTTATATTGCATTGCAAATTACATAAAGTAACGATATTGACTACGATGATTCCTGAATTTGTTACTATTTTAGTCCATCGATAATTTCCGCAACTAGATGCTGTTTATTATCAATTTATGCAGGGGAATATGCAGATTCTCTTTCACAATATCAGATTTTGTGTATCTATTTCGTATAGCTTGTATTGTATCTGTATTAAACGTATATTTCATAAACAAAATTTATATTACGCTTCCACAATAAATTAAAAACAAATTATACGTATTCAAAGCTGAAAATATATTTTAATTAACTTTGTCTCATCCACGTGAAATTATTGGTGAGCATCCACACGCATATGCAAGATATATATACACACACGCGTGCGCGCACACACCACACACACACACACACACGCACACACACACACGCACGCACGCACGCACGCACGCACGCACGCACGCACGCATGCACGCACGCACGCACGCACGCGCGCGCGCGCGCGCGCGCGTGTGTGTGTGTGTGTGTATGTGTATCCTACACAGAAAAGAAAAACATAATAAATAAATATGAATATGTACCCCATCGTAAACTGTTACCACAGATTGAAACGCGTAAGTTACATGATAATATTCATAACTCGATAACCGCGTGCAGCGTGACGCGATATATTGTGTTTTCGCACATTAAATTTGTCAGTCCTGTAAACTGCAATTTTGACATTAATAACGCTTTTCAGGACGTTCATTGCATACGTCGAAGACAAATTTTCACGGTGTGCCGTACCAAAAGGAATGAAAGTGCTGAACCAAACACGATGATACGCGTATTTCTGACTAACGATAAAACCGAGAAAAGTAATACGCGGTCGCATGAAAGTCGTAAAAAGGCCAAAACTATGACACGCAGCTATGCTATTTTATCTTCATTAAATGTCATGTGTGCAACGTTTACGATCGACCGAGTCGTTACCCGTGTTTATGTATATATACTCTAAAACATTTAATGCAAAAATAAAAAGAAGAGAAAACGTGTGTTGGACGAAGAATCTGTCAGAAATGTTATGAAGGAATGGCGATTCTCGGTCGTTCGAACACGTCACTCTCGCTTATCTTATGAAAGTAAGAGACTAAGCGAACTCTAATTCGAATTTTAATCCGTCCGGATGGAAATGATCGATCTTACCTTTCCGTGTACTCGTCCATGTGGGCGTAGCTCTGTACGCTGTTCTCTTCGACGAGGAACTTTACTCGTTGATAGAAGGACGCTGTGACGCTGGGTGGTTGTTTTCGGAGAAGAACGTCCACGGGATTATTACTAGCAAGGCACATGATATGTTCTGAACAAGCTTCGTGCGAACAGCACTCACTGTCAGAGCAGTCCATCATGCCATCTGAGAAAGGCAATCTATTAGATATCCACTCGAACATGTCTTGCACTCAATAAGATTCTATTTCTTAAATGATCTTTTAAGGATGTATTACACGTGTTTTTTAACAAAATAGATTTTTCTATATTGCATTTGTGTGTATGTGAAAATAATATAAAAGATTGATGATGATTTACGACATAGATCAAAAACTATTTAAATAAGTAGACATGTTTTAAAAAAATAATTAAGATAAAATGAGAACATTTTCAATTTAAACTATAAAATTGTATTGTTAAATAAATATTGAATTTATTGATGTATTTCATACGTATATTAACATTCATTTTTATACGGAAAATATAAATTTTTAATTTCAATCATTTATGCAGAAATTATACATACATGATACATCCTTAAATAATCTTATTTCTCGCATTTTTATATTTTTATGATCTTAATAAAAGATTGGATAAGTGCAAGTAATAAAAATTGACATTTCGTTCACGCTGTTATAGTTTAATGTTACGTAGAATGCAATTAACATTTTCCTGTAGGGAATACTATCTCATAATCAGTAAATTTTCTTCCTCCGTTTATTGATTTTTCAAGAGTAATATTCGTCAGATACAGATGGACAATAGTATGCTATTAATCAGTGTTGATTTAATACTAGGTTACTTGAGGACTTACCTTCGTCATTGTCAACGTAATCATTACATTCCAATTCGAGTCGTATGCTGCAATCTCTGCCGGCCCATCCGGTTGAACATTCGCAACTGTATTCGCCATCCTGTAGGGTACACAATCCATGGCGGCTACATCCATTCTCACATCCGGCTATTAAAGAGAGAAAACCATTTCCAACATCGTTTTCAATAATTACAGTCGACTAATCGATTATTGAAAAATGATATTGCGTCGTTTCGTATCGGAGAACTTATTATTGATAGCAAAATATATGCTCACACAACAAAGTAAAACACTGAATTTATTGATAATCTTCTGATATTGATAGTCTTCTATTTTTTACGTACGTAATGTGCAATGTCTTCCGTTCCACCCTTGACTGCATACGCAGGTTCCATTTTTGCACTGACCATGCTCGGCGCAACGCAAATCACACGGTTTTTGATCGCATTTCGTTCCAGTCCAGTCATCGTGGCATCTAAAAATATAAATATGCCTCGCACCTCACAGATCTTACATGTATTATGGACATCAATTAATTTCTATTCAATCGAAGTTACGAAATAAAAACAGTGAGAATATCCGCATAGAAAATATAATAATACAATTTTGTTACACACATATACCTATTACTCGCGTTTTAGTACATTAATTGTTTCGTACTTCGTATACGATACGAAAATGTTTCTAACAGGATTCGTTATGTTAAACGGCGGTATCGCCGAACGTAAAATAATTTCTCGTCGTTTATACCGGCTGCAATAAAAAATGCGAGTTTGAACTGAGTTTCGAAGTTGTTCTGCCGTAGTGAGGAACTTTTTGCACTTAGAGCCTCTTTTACGCCAACTCTTGGGGATGGAACGAGGGAAAAAGGGGAAAGGGAAGAGAGGGGGTGGTAGACGAGAGGCGTCAGCTTTAGAATATGAGAAAGGAGATCCTCTCTCGCGTCCTTGATTCTGACAAAGGAAAGTAGGAAGGGACGAGGACGGTCCTTCGAGTTGTGATAAGTTGGCGCCTCGTAAGACAGAGCCTTTTTCTCGCAATTTTTCACCTTTTTAGCCTCAACTTTTGTGCCTGCGATCCTGGCGAGCAATTTACTCATTTTTAGGCCATTCTTCGCCCACATCTATCCCACAATATTTCAATGTCCCGACAAAACGTTACTCTTTCTCTTTCCTTCTCGAGCGCGGATTACTATTAAATGCTTCACGACGTGCCTCCCTCGTGCATTCGTTGAAAACTTTACGACGTTTCTCACTCTTCGACGCGGTAATCTATTCCAGTCGTAAAAGTTGCAAAAAGTTTGCACGTCACACTCTATGAAGCACAGCTGGTAGAGAGAGAGAGAGCGTGTAAATGGCCGCCACGTCCGCACAATTCCGCAAATCTCCCGCATTAAACAATGATCTTACGCGAGGTGTGGGTGTCATATGGAAGAGAAACGAATCGAGGTCGCATGGAATTCCTTTAATCTGAGAAAAACGACCCTGGTCGTTGAGACACGCGTCACTTTCCTCGTTCAATCCCGGAGAGAGCGGCTGTTAGCCGACTGCGGCAACGGGTAACCCAATTCCGAAATCCCGGTCGCAACACGTCCACGGAAGGCTCATAAAGGACGACGATATATAAAGGATGAAGTACGTGTGTGCGTCATATGTGTATACTGACTTGCAGCGGCCTTGCTCGCAGGATCCATGAAGTCCGCAGTCTAGACCGCAACTCGGCTGCGAGCAATCGACCCCCGTCCAATGCTCCTCGCAAACGCAGGCCGCAGATTCGAGGTCGTACGTGCCGTGATCGGAGCAGCCCGGCAGACACTGGTATACCTGCTGATCAACCTGATTGCATCGTTCGCCCTGCCAACCGGCCTTGCAGTAACACTTGCCGGAGACACAAGCGCCGTGGCCGCTGCAGTTCGGATCAGAGCAGTCAGCTGAAAATTGAGAAAGAAAAAACGAATCGAATGCGCGTTTAAATTAGAAATCATCGCGTTTTTACGGTTCGGCGCAACCTGCAGAACTTCTCGTTAAAGGCTAAACTTCCCGTTTGCGCGGTGAACGCATCCACGGCGCACCCCGTCAGTTATCAGAGCCCATCCCCGTCTTCCCTCTCCCGTCACGCCCGGGCGCTGCTGATTGCGTCCATGGCGTGGACGAATGGACCAACTTTTTAAATTATGGCATCGGAACAATTGCATTATTCCCGCAGATCCCACCTGCCCCGGGGAAATTATGAAACTTAATTCCACAGCGTCCTTGGCGCAGCAGCGACGGTGCTGTCGCGGGCTGCGTCGTCATCTGCGCCCGCTATGCTGCGTTATATGTATTCGGGATACGAGAGATGAGAGGAATTCCTGGCGGATTCTTCTTGCATTATGTATGCGCGACATTGATCGAACGGGATCATAGATTTGTTCGCTTTCATTAGAACCTGACAGGTGCGTTCGCGCGCCATCGTGAAACGTAGAAACGCGAAACGCGGTAAATTGGGCGTTGAAGTATGATACCATTAAGTGCATTTAATGGTACATACAGAATGTTTCCTCGGAATGAGCTCTTTTCGGTAAAAATGTTGAGACATCAATTTCCAAGTCGTGAACGATAAGCGAAACGGTAGTTTTAGGGAATTGTTCATTCGGCAGAAATTTTATTTAAATAATAGATAATAAATAAAAGAGACACGACATAATTTATTCGTAAATAATAAATAAATTTTCGTTTGATTAATAATTTATTCGATTCAACGATAATTTAAATAAATTCTTATCTAAATAATTATTCGAATATATATTCATTATCTACTATTTGTACGAAAAATATACAAATAATATTATTCCATTATATTATCGAATAATATAATAATTTAAACGAATAATAATTATTTATATATTATATTATTGTTAATAGTATAAATAAAATTATGGTATATTTTTTCTTAGAAATATTTCATTTTCAAAACGTATTTAAAAATTAGATAAAAAAACAACTTAATATGAGCGGACAGAAAATTAAATTATATAATTAGAAAGAAATTACACATTACATACCTTTTCAGAGAGCCTTTCTCTCTCTCTCTCTTAAATTATTATTTTTATGTAATAAAAATTCAAGTAATATACATTAATTACGGTTCTATAATATATTTAAGTAATATTTAATTGCATATTCTTTTTAGATTAATTTAAAGTTTTATAATATATATATATTTTTAATTCGAGTTGGAGAGCTTCCTTTGCAAGTAATAATAAAAAAAATAATAATGAGAATAATGCAAATAATAAATAAAATTTTATTTGAATAGTAAATTAAATAAAAAATTATTGGAATAATTTGCTCAACTCTACGTCATTTTGATAATTAAGTAAATTTTTCAAAAATTGAATATATCATAAAATAAATTATGCATATATTAAGTATATCAAATATAATATATAAAATATAATACAGAGATTGCTATTGTTTCTAAAAAAAAAACTCTTACTAAAAAAAGAAACTCTTTAAAAGAAATGACTTTTGATTCGGATTCTTATTCGCCAGTTAGTTCTCATTTGCCGTCGCAACTAATGTAAATCCGTTTTCGCTCCTCAAATTTATCGTTCTTACGATTGGAGCTGACATATTCCACTGACGTGGAACTAATACCGTTTTCGCCTGCGTTTAGGAAAAAGCGACGGGCGAGCGTATCTCTAACGAGGACCGTGAGAATGTCAGAGACGAAGTGTCTCGTTCCCGGCGAATAATCTCGTCATTTATATCGTGCGTCACTCAGTCCCCGGAAGTTCCGGGGCTACGCGAAATTATAACATATCGAACGCAGCTGCGTGCCGCGCGCGCGCATACGCCCGTGTATTATTCAAATTCCCGCGAAACAATACGAAACTAATTGTCGCGCCGAATTGGCATGGCTTGACCCATATGTAAATTTGGAGAACTCCGCGTGCATTAATTATAGGTTGTACACAGGCCAACTGTGTTTCCCACCGACGGGGACTCTGCATTACTAATATCTTGAATCTCCCCGGATAGAGGGTCAGGACGTACGCTTGAATTATGGGAAAATTAATGATGCTGTGACAAACATGAAGAAATAACGATCCCGGAGCAGAAATAGATGTTCGAGGTAAACGTTTTCCGTCACCCGTGATTTCCGCTAAGCCGTTTTTAAGGCTGAAATATGTGACGTCGTGCACATTTGCAATGCAACGTCATCGCTCGTAAATTGTGTTCAGATCTTTTCAAAGTATTCCGATATTCCGATATAGTCGACCTTTTCCCTTTTTCATCCATATAAGAAAATATAAATTAAATTTAGAAGCAAATAAATTACTCTTACATTTTCAATATCTCGAAATATGCTTCTCAAATCTTTTTCTAAACGCATTGATCCTCTGTCAACCCAACTTACGTTCGTCGCAAAAGTTGCCCTTCCAGCCAGGATTACAGACGCAAGATCCTCTAACGCATTGGCCATGCTGATTACAATCAGGAACTTGGCAGTCACCTAATGGTATGTCACATTCCGCGCCTTTCCAACCCTCCTCGCAGTGACACACACCACCACCGTATTGTCCATGTGAAGAACACAAAACTGGACACACGCTTTTGCTGCAATCAGCACCCTGGAATCACAAAAATTTGATTTCCTTAATCTTTAATTTTTTCAAATGAATAAATAATTTAAAGATAATTATTGGATTGGAAGAAAAGTAATATCATATTTTTAGTTCAAAATTATATATAAAATACATTCATTAAAAATTAATAAAATGTTAATTTCAGAAAAGAATTTTAAAACTTAAAGCCTCTACATTCGAAAGGTCACTATGTTTTTGTGTTTTCTATGAGTTTGGTAATTTTTACAAATAAAAAATTACAAGCTGGACAAAATTTTTTTCTCTTTGTGAGTTGCGTTTACGTGCAAAAAAAATATTAATTTTCGGCTTTCTAATAAAAAAATTTTAATTTTTTTTATAAAACCATTTTTTTAAAATGTTCTTAAGATTTTTTGTTGCTGAGGTAAATAAAAGGAGCTGAATCGGCAAACTGAATCGGCGTGCGATTTGTACAAATGAAAAATATAATTGTAAATCTACATATTGAATATTATTAAGATCCACTTCGATCAAAAATAGGATTTTTCTCTTATTTAATTTAAAGATAATTTTGCAAAAACGCACCTGATATCCGTCTATACAATCGCATTTGCCAAGATAGCACGATCCACGTCCGGAGCAGTCATTGGGACACGTAGTGGAAACACCTTCGGCTTCCGTCACGACCAAAGTAACCTTGTAAGGCTGCAACTCATCATTATATACGGACAGGAACCAGTCGCCAGTGTCAAAGTACTGCAGTAGACTGACATTGACCATTAGTGGTTCCACAATGGTCCTCTTGATGAGCACGTGTTGATAAAGTGCGATCGGTTGCGGCACGCGTTCCACGTGGATGTCTTGCGGACTGGTGGACTGCATAAAACTGACGGCAGTGATGTCCCTCTTCAACCTGTGGACCACCCTGCCACCTTTGACGAACTCCACGAAATCGTACTGCGTGACGCTGGGCGCGACGTTCCGTCTGCCATACACCGCGAAATTCGCACCCCATGGTAGGGTCAAGTTCAGCCTGATGAAAGCTGGCTGCTTGTTACGGAACTCCGTGTTCCAAAAATGGTACGGCTGAATAATGGCAGAGTGCGCGACATTGTAGGCCTGCAGCTCGAGCACGGCTGGCCATTGCTGCGCCGATTGCTGGATCTGCGGATCGCTCTGTTGATCGCCGGCGCTATCCGCGGCACTCGAATGCTCCGCCGTACTCGTAGGCAGGGATTCTATACGAGAGAGAAATACGAGGATGTAACACATTGAATAACATAGTAGCGAATCGTTAGGAAAGTCATATGGTAAATAAAATCTAGTAGTCTTTTTATAAAAAAAATCTCTTTCTGACTTATACCACACTGTGACTTTCATTTAGAATTTAGATTGTAAATGTAAACTGTATGGTGTATAAGTTTGACGAGTAAACAACTAAAAGAGAGAATATCATATTTTTCTTTCTAAATGTATTATTTTCAGAAGAAAATAAAAATATTATTTTATAAATAGAATATTGTCAGATATTTTTATTTTAAGTCGAGCAAATCACGCTCTTTTTATGTTTTTTTTTTATTGCTTCATATCTCTCAGTTTATCTTCATATCAAGTGTGTCAAATGTACTTCAATTGTTCAATTATCTTTTGAAATTGGTACAGCTCATAGTATAAAATCTTTACAGCAGATGACATTTGGATATAGTCCTTGCTAAAGATATTATATCGATGAAATGTTCATCCACTCGCACTTCCCAAAAGCAATTAGCGTATGACGCTGTGCGCGAGAGTATTTACATCATGCAGAGTAGATGCAAATTAATACCGCTCGATATTTACCTTCTGTGGGAATCTGCGTGGATATCGAGTCGTGGATGTGTGCGTTTTCGTGAGTGACAGCCTTGATATCTTGAACCAGAATGCAGTTAGTGCTGTCTATCGGGCGCATAGAGCTCACTGCTGGAAAGTAAACAAAGCCATTCCATTTTAGAATAAAAGAAAGATGAAAATCTACTATGTGCGAAGAGAGAAATGCCCCACACGCAATCGCGCGTACACAAATGTTATATTTGCAACGTACGACCAGTATTCTAGTACGAAATAGTATTGCCCGCGCGACGCTTTTATAGCGTCAGGAATCAAGAACGGCTTTAGTCGAACGTCTGGCAGCAGCCTAATGGGTTCATAAATTCGGACAATCGCTTTCGAATTACGATAGCACACTAGATTTCCCATGACAACCCGACTTTCTTGTTCGAGTAACTTTTAAAACAACGTATCCCTGTAATAAAGTTTGAGATCTCACGGCTTAAATCACAGTTGTATCGAGCGTACAATATTGCTTCATCAGATCAAGAATTCTGGGCTAGTATATACTATATACCTTTTTTACATCGTCTATATATAATATAATATAATATTTCTTTTTAATTTCAACAAAATAGTGATATTTTCTTAAATTTTAATAAACAAAATTGATAATCAATAATTAATTCAATAGTACTTATTGTAATATCGCTCTCTTATTTAAAAAATGATACAATTTAAGAAATTAAGTTTCCTAGAAAAGGGGAAAACTATTTTTCAACTTGACGGAAATATTTAATTTACTAGTTAAATAATATCGGCAAAAATATATTTCTTAATATGATTAAATATTTATTAATATGATTAAATATCATTTTTGTGGTTTTGATTTCATTCTTCTCAGAAACTCTTTCTGAATTGTGGCGATTTTGATGATTCTTTTTCAAAAATTACTCTTTTTAAGTTGTGATGATTTTTTATAAAGTTAAGTTAGATTACTTTTAATAATTGATAGAATAATATTATTTTATTTTTCTAATTCATTCATTGTAGTAAATAATAAGTGTAACTTGAAAATCTTAATGTTTTATATCTTTTATATCTTTTGAAATAAGGGAGCTGTATGTCTAATGACAAATGATATCTAAGATTTGGATAAAGATCTCTCAAAAATCAATTAATATCGCTTAATATAATCCAAGATCCAATTATGTTGATGCTATATCAGTAGTTATCTGAAGTTTCAGGTCATTTATATTAATGTTTTCTGAACGATAAGTGCAAGTTCGTTGAATTTAAACGCCATGATAAATTCGGCAATAAAACCCTTATCCGTGGCGGGATATTGCGGTTTAATTAATTATCTGTCTCGTGCGCCGCGAGCGCCACGAATTAATTACGCGGTTTAACGAGAGTTTTTAAAAAGTGGCAGGCCCGGGCCGACGCAACCCCGCCTAACGACCTCTTGGCTTATCAACGCAACAAAACATCGATAACGCATAATTGAATTTGCGTGTTATTGCCGTGCGGATGATTTGACAAATCGCGATTCGCCGATACACTCGGCGCCGATATTTAATGGACGCGTTTTCGCACCCCGCGATTTATCGTATCGCGGATTGTATAAGCTTTCTGTCGTGATAATAACACTCGTTATTGCGCACGCCGTATCATTTCTAGTGGAATTGCCATTGTCATGTACATTATTATTTTATTATATTTTTATAGCGTTTTGCTAAAATATATAGAAAAATATAGCATAAAATGGAGATTTTAAGTGAGCGTTCAATATTTGATACGAAAGAAGTAGCACGTGAAAATTTAAATTAGATAATTTAATAAGTGCAGAATAATACCTAATTCCCTCAATAATTTTCCCAATAACTTTATTCCTGGTCATAGAAAAATCTTTTTTGTGTAGACGATAGTCCTTGACAAATTTCTTCAAGGTAAGGAAGCTGTGCGATACATGCGAGATAAGGGATTACGCGTACACGTAACAGTTTTCGTGTACGTACGCATATGGACACAAGCGAACATGTACATGTACATATGTACGCATGTCAGACTGGAGATAAGCGAAATGACCGGAAAAGAACGACTATTCCTTCGGGATCGACGTTGCCTGGCCACCATGTAACTATCGCTGAAATTGAGTTGCAGTGAACTGTGAATGACCTTATTTCGCGTATATGCCAGTCAGCGGGGCATCGTTTTCGTTCCCGCTTCATGTTGCTGCAACTCAGCAATTCAACTTTCCACATCGCACTAGATATCGAAAAAAAGAATCACCCAGTAATTTCGACTAATACTACGATTAACAGAAAAGAGACGAATCATTTTATACATAAAAAAGAAATCGATATTTATAATATACCGAAAAGAAGTTTTCCTATATCAATCTTCGGTAATGCAGCCGTGCGTTTCTCAATTTATTTTATATATAGACTTTATTTTAGCAACACTTTAATATCGTAGCCGTTGGTTCCTAAAATATTTGACGTTGTAAATTAGGAACTTCGGATGGCGAATGCAAAATGAGCTTACACTTGGGATCTCTAAGCAATTTAATCTACCGGCAGCTGCGACCTCCGAGACGTTCTGTGTGTTTAGCTATAAGGACAATACTGTGAAACAAAGTCATCTCAAAATTCAATATATATAGAACGTGAGATTGCCAAGTTTTGACGATGAGCTACCGGAAATTTAAAATGGCCATAATGCGAGCTACGGAAGGGGTCGTTATATCGCCTGTTACCTTCGCAAAGGATGGAAAAGGCGAGCGTGACTGTGAAGGACAGCGGGCACGTTCACGGGGGAGGGATCGGGAGAGAGGAGGAGGGGTGCAAAGGAACAACTTTTTCAATTATATACCCCCGGATCGATAGAGCGATTCATTCCCGAGAATGATTCCCGGATTATCGTAGGATTATCCCGCCGCCACCCCGACCGGTCCGTTCTACCGCCCACTTCCGCTCGTACGTTATAATGAAATGTTTACAATCGATCCGTCTACCCTTTCGTTCCGATCCGCCGAAGCGTGAGTCCAGACACGACAGCGTTATCGAGCTGCCTGCTATGTCGTTATTATTGACGAGTTAACTATTAATGGCGTAGTAATAATGTTCTCTCTCGATAGAAAACAAGCGGTTGAATTATATCGCGGTTTTTAATGATCTTTCATAAAAAGTTGTCACTTTAAAATTGTATCGGATTTCAATCATGATTAAAGGATTTTTATGCGAGATTTGAAAATTTGTATGACAATCAAAGTCCGTCTTGTAAGTAGTATTAGACTTTATTATCCGAAATCGCAAAGTCTAAGAGGATTTGAAGGAAGAAGGAAGGGATACGAAAATAGTTGGGCTGCATTGTATTTCACGAATTTGAAAACCTTTTTGTTCCCTCTTACTTTTAATTCTATAGCAGGATACTTGTTTAATTCTATAGCAGGATTCGCGTTTTAAAAATTAAATATTTATAAAAAATGAGCAAAAGTAATACATACCTACACAAAATTTTATTTTCATATGACTTACAAAAATTACATTACATTAAAAATAATTATAAGTGGCAAACAAAATTGTCTAACTTAACTCTCAACTTCACGACTGTTTGTCAAAAGGAATTACCGTTGCAACAGTTTCGCTAGCTACTTGCAAATGAAATCGTGGAAGAAGTCCACGTCGGAAGCTTGTCGCGAAATGATTTTGGCCCTATGAGAGCCACAAGCGAGCGAGCAAGCAAGCAAGCATACGTCAAATTACCGAAAAGCAAGGCAACTCGCGTGCATGCAAAATTTGTGCGTTCTGGAGCGAGGCCGAATAAGGACGAAACGAGGAGGAAGGGTTCGCGTACAGCTTCGTGTATCTCACAATGTGTGCGCACATATATACGCAGCCGTGTGCGCGCGCGCGCGTGTGTGTATGTGTGTGTTTGTGTTCGTGTGCGAGAGAGAGTAGACGGACCTACAGCAACCGTAAAAGAGAAGTGGGCGCGGGGGAGGCTGGAGAGAGGTAACGCTGGAGGTTGGCTGCGGGGTAGTTTGGATACAGTAGCAAACAGGCAGATTGGATTCCAGACTCGATTTACTGGAATGCAGAAATAACAGCTGGCGAGCAGTCTCCTCGAGGCCGAGAATCGACTTTGCAGTCTCCACCACGTCCCTTCCCCTTCCTGCGACACGCAGACAGAACGGGGAGATGGAAGAAGAACATGGACGCCGAAGTCGAGATGGACAGTTCCGCAGAGAAGGGATGTTTATAGATTCGCAGAGCACAATACGGTCCAGCTACTCTCGCATCCCTTCCTTTTCCCGTCAAATCTCCTTAGTCCCTGCGACTTCGGATGATGAAGTCTAATACATTCGCAAGTCGGACCATGACCATCATCGTAAGGATTTTCAGTAAAATGCAAAAACACGATTTGCGTGTAAGTGGAGAAGAGGCAGGAAAAGAAAGCTGGTTTCTGTTATACGCTGATAACAGGCAAACATTAATTCCTCTAATTGGACCCAACACCGTGGAGATGCAGTGATTTTCAAGCCTATCTTCGCGCGTATCTTTGGCCTTGCACCCCGTTGGTTCTTGCATTAGCATAACGGACCTGATAGAGCTATTTTCCCAGACCTTTTTTGCAGAAACGGTAACCTAATGTGGTTCTTTCAACGTTGATCTTAATGGATCAACGGTGGAGGACGATTTGTTTCTCGTTTTCTTACCGCGAGCTCGTTAATAAAGCCAGCTACTAACGGCAAGAATGTCGTCGTAGTGTTTAGCTTCAGTAAGATTTTACGTTTACATACATCGCGGGGTTTTGCCGTTGTTATTTATGCAGCAAAGTTTACCAATGTTAGCCATAGGGCGCACCGAGGTAGTGCGCCGTTAGTTGCACGGCTATCGATTTGTACGTCGGGTAGGCCATTGCCCTGCGAAATTGCCCGATTCGTTTAGCAAAGACACGTACTTTTAAATTCCAATAATCCGCTCCTCCTCCAGCCAATCAAAATTTGAAAAAAAATTAAAAATTGATAACATTTGAGGATGTTAAAGACACACTAGTGTTGCCATCTGAGATAAAAGCACCTTTCTGTATCTCCTGGAGTTCAGTTACTATTATTTTAACGGATAGAAAGGCGTGGTATCGATTCGTATATGAGTTCACCTTTTCTTCCTGATCGTGCGACGTATGGATGTGTAGTTTCTCAGCTACGAGTGTTATGGGTAAAACGCACCCCATGCCACGGAAATGCTTCCTCGCTATCGACGGGCAATATTTTTGCCTCTCCCTAACCGGATGGAGCCAACCACTCCATGTTAAATGAACCATTACGCTGGCAATGTTACGCCGTAGCTGCGCTTCCTACGGAAGATCCGGACTTCCGCTGTTGAACAGTATTTAATTTTCCTGAACAACAACTTTGTATATCGTCTACGCACGATATTATTCTGCTCTATGATAATAGTAATCCAACAACGAGTGAAACTATATTCAAGACGTTAAAAATAAACGATTTTAGTAAAAGCAAGCAAGAAAAATATGATCATAATTCTATTTATTTTTTCTTTTTTCTTTTATATATATATATATACATACATACATATATATATATTACGTAAAAATTCTTTTATAATATAGAAAATCATGAATATCATCTGAACAATGAAAATAATTCTTTTAGAGCACTATTTCGAAAATCAGTAAGACAACATGCCTTTGGCAATATCTCTTTGAAATCAATGTTTCAACATAACATAAAATAAAACTCGCGTGTTTTACTAAAAACTCCTTCTTCCTGCAAGAAAATGTAATGTTTAAACGTCAATCGTAAAATAATGCTGCTGCGCGGCATATTATATGCATCGACATTGCAAGAAAAGTGTCAATATATTGTAGGTACAATGTATTCTATAAACAAATATAATAGCTGCACTGTATAATATTTCAAATATTTTGGATTACTTCTCTCTTTTTCTCGCATGAATTTAATTGATTCTTTTGTGCTCTTCCTTTTTATTAATTTCATGCTTTGTTCCGCTTTTGTTTATTAAATGTAAAATATATTATCTAAATTGACTGTTATTATAGCACTGAAAAAGGTGTTTTTATAAATAAATTTGTTTACCTCGCATTTATTATTACTTAACATTTTTTTTCTTTAGAAATAAAGCGAAAATACGAATTTTATGCTTCCTAATATTTGTGAATCTCATTTAGTTATGATTTGCATGATTACACGAAATTCGTCATGCCTTCACGCGGAATGTTATGGTGTCAGTCATATGTATAATCCCCCTCTGTGCGTACAGGGATTAGCATGGTGCAGTAATGCCGACGTTCCGATGGATTTTAGCATTAGGTGGGTTGGGTTAGTCGTAACCAGATTTGCAAGTTAATAATGAATTATTGTACCGTGAATTTCGGGTCAGCCAGCAATAGAATTGCGTCCGACTATCCGCCGGCGGCTATGTTACTACTCGGACGTGCGCTTTGGGACTAATAAAAACGGCTCATTCAAATTTACATTGAGGCAAATATTATTTATGAAATGGTTGCATTAAATAGCTGCATTAAATAGCGCTGTTTCTCTACTCTCTTCATACATTACAGATATAGATTTGGTTACATATATCTTTAGCACAGCTTCATTTCACATTAATCTAATCTGGTATCTATTTAGTACACACGATTAGGTCATTTATGTTTCAGGCATTGTTTTTCTTTGAAATATTAGAAGCAAGATAATGTCAAGTGGCATCTTAATCTCCCTGTTCAGTAACTCTTAACGACAGTCAGTGTCTTTATATTATCTTTGTGCAGTTTTTTTTATTATACATATATATATATAAATATATATATATATATATATATATATATATATATATATAAAATCTGTGCAATAAATACGATATTGTTACTGTCGTTAAGAATTACAGAATAAAAGTTTTAATAACGTCTTAACAATGTTTTTTTAACGTCAACAAGATGTCATTAAAATGTTTTTTTGCTACTTGGATGACTGAACTTTTTAAAGATGTTAAAGTATATGTATTAATAATATTGCATACTTGTAAAAGTAATGAAAATTAACCCGAAACACGAATAACTCATCGTGTATGGTAAAGGACCGGAAAATTATCATGTATATTAGGAAGTTAAAATCAGCTGTTATATATATTCAGAGCTGTAGCAGCTACACGCATTCGATCGCATTCAAAGTTATGAGATGAGTTTGTTTCAGCAGAGGTTTAACGCGATGATTACTTACCAGCAAAGTACGCCAGCATCGCTGTCAGCGCCACAGCCAGGAGGATCAGAGCGATCGAGAAGCATTTCCAAGAGCACCTGTGCTGACAACGTTTATCGATGTGAAAGCGCGATGGTGAATACGGGGAATAGTGCGGCACCGCTGCGGCACGAAGCGGAAAACCTGGCATCACCATGGCTTGGCCTTGCGCGCCTACCGTGGCGGTACCGCCATTTCCGGCACCGCCTAAACCGCCACCCAAAGAACCCACCGTCACCTGCTGTTGCGGTGGCGGAAGCCTAAAACAACAAGAAATAACCCTTGTTAGGATACTGCCTATAGAATTGCGAAAATCATTAAACCATATGATTACGCATCGTACATACGTATGTATATTAAATCATGCAGGATTACATTTAACGTATCTACACTGAAAGAAAAGATTGGCTGCTGCAGCTACGTTAAATGTAATCTTTAAAAATACTATGCTATATTTTCATCTAATTTGCAGCCAATCTTTTCTTTCAATGTACTACAGTAATACGAAAAGCACAATTTTGTTCAAATAGATATCTATAAAAATTTAGCTAGATATAAATCTGAAAATAATGTTGTTTAATCTATTAAAATAATTATTAGAACATTCAACTGGTTGTTACAATGTTGAAACTTTTTGCTCCATCGTCATTAACGCTTATGTACATACTTGTACATAAATTTTTAATGATCCAATAAAATTATTTTTAGATCTAGCTAAATTTTAAGATAGATGTTAGATTTTAGCAAAACCGTTCTTTCCGCAAATAAATCATTTAGACTCGAAGTGAAAATTTAACGATTAGTACAATCTGTGAAATTTTAACCATAATTGGTTTTAACCATAATTTATATATCCGGTAGACCCGAAATAAGATACTTTAAGTGTTTTTCACATAATTGTAGTTAAGAAATAAATTAAGACGCTCAGATTACTTCGATGATTCGATCGTCGCGATTAATAACTGTAATAACTGTAAATCAAATGATCGACTATGATGACAAATTGTCCATGCGATTGCAAATCAGAACGGAGTCAACGTCGATCAGTATCTCTAATGTGTCTCGCTTACTGCTGATTATTAGTTAAATTCATGCCGATACTCATCGGCGTATCGGTGCGTCGAGGTAATAAATGGGAGAGTTGACTGCAACATACTCCAAAGCGGGTCGCTTGATCCGACGTCACTCCGAGGGCGATAAATCGACGATCCGGTATCTGTTTGGTGCACGTGTGCCAAACGGAGGTGGCGATCGCGTCGTGGTACGTACATACGACCGGAGAGCATCGGTGGTGCACGTCCGGGGATGCAGATAACGCCGAGCTTATAAAAGATGCAGATGCCACCATTAAGCCCTACATGGCAGGCTGCGTGTGCGTGAGTATATCGCCCGCACGAGACGCACGAAACCCATGGGCTTTCCGAAAATGACATTCGCGGGGGTGACGAGGTCGAGGCCTTACCCGTCGAACCCGTGTCAAGGATTTTATTTTCATCATCGACGATATTTATCTTCGTCCCCTCATCGAGGATAAGCGTGGCCATAGCCGACCGGATGAAAGGCCAACATCGAAACAGGGATTTAATATGGTGCCCAGGATAAATATAGTTTTCCGATAATCATGCGGACTCATGAATAGCATTATGTGCGCGTCGCGACTGAAATCCCGTAAGAATAACTCAATTGACAGTACGTCTCTGGTAGGGATGAGAGATAAGGGGGAAGGGCAAAAGGAGAGTACTGAAGCGACCAGAAAAAGGAAACAAGCGGGAACTTAACAATGCGGCGCGGCACCAATATTGGATTTTCCGCTTAAAAATTCACGTAGTATAAAGCCTGAACACGAGGCGCGGTTGCTCGAATCGAATACTTACGAAAAATCTCTTTCGAGTTGGTTTTACGTCGGGTTCGACGGGAAAGCAGTCAGAACGTTGGATTTAATCCGGAACTTATCGCCTTAAGGTAACGTTTCACTTTCACGGGATGTAAGTGATTTAAAGTGGTTTAAAAAAAGATATTTTCTCGAAGTAAAAACTCATACACGATATATCGTTCGTGGAACATATTTTGCATTTTTCTAAAAAATATTGAAACAGTCGAATAGTCTTCATTTACAGAAGAATTAATTCGATCAAATTGTCCAAATATTTCTATAGTTTTCTCTTTTTTCATAATTTTAAATATGAACATTTTGAAAATAATCTTTCAGTTGTGTGGAATAAATTTTTTTTCTTCAAAAGAACGTATTTATTAAGTGTTTGCAAAAATTCGTGGAATTACCGTTAAATGTTACTAGAATTTATTGTAAAATTTTTTAATTATATATTATGTCACAATTTATTGAATGCTATTATAATATAAACTATATTCCTTGACTATTAAATTGTTCGATGCCTAATAAAATATATTCATGATGCTCGTTGTTTATTTATAACAAGAAGCAGAACAATGTTGAAACCATAAAAATTTAAATTTAATGTAAAACTTTGGATGAATCTGTTGTTGCTAAAAGTTTATGCCATAAGTGGTTCCAATAATTTAACATAGTCTATTCTATGATATTAAATTTAATAAAAATCGAAAACGTCTATTAAATATTAAATTTGATAAGGAATACAGATGATATAATGCAGGGCAACATTATATAATAATATATAATTAAAGAAGGTAATAGTAAATTCTAGTAACATGTAACGATTCACAAACTTTTACAAATACTTAATAATAATTCAAATGTTATTTCAGTTTGGAATATTTTTCATCTCTTTAAATCCAAAAAGATTTATCAAAAAATGATAGATGTCATGAAAGAAATGTCTAAAGATAAACCGAGACAGATATCTTGTAAAGTTCACAGAAATGATCGTTTTCATCTCTCATGAAGGAATTGTTGAAATGTGTCGTGTGCCACGTGTAATTTATAAGTTGCTTATAACAAACCCATCCGACCATAAATAATCACACTTAGATCTCGACGCTTTGCAATTCTATAAATGTCCGCTCATATTTTCTGAAGCAGGAAGCAATCAGACACGACGTAAAAAAAATATCACTGGCAAAAGTCCCGGGCGTTCTTACGCGGCGACGTAGAAAAAAAGACGATACGCGAGAGAAGGAATCCCGCGTAATAAATATTACTTTTTCCTTGGTATCATTAACTTAGAAACGGAGCAAGCACCGTAAAATTAATTTACTAAAAGTATCGGTGTGCTCAACGTCCGACAAAAATTGGGGAGGAAAAAACTTAATGACAAAATAATGGGAATTTTTTTCTAAGCTGGAAGATAGCCAAAGATAGTCTTACTTCATCTCTCCGAATTATCCGCGCACGGCAGTGGACATGCTTCAAATATAATTCAATTGCAGAGAAGATTTAATAAAAATATACAACTTTGAATGCACGCTGATTGTTTCTAATTTGTGCA
>Ga0157364_1001050_pt1 | contig 22343 bp, 5 predicted proteins | sample AttsexASBM2_FD_111476 | JGI IMG/M metagenome (GOLD analysis project Ga0157364, IMG submission 111476) | Fungus gardens microbial communities from leaf cutter ant in Ribeirão Preto, State of São Paulo, Brazil - Atta sexdens ASBM2 | ecosystem: Host-associated > Fungi > Mycelium > Unclassified ...
CACACACACACACACACACACACACACACACACACACACACACACACACACACACACACACACACACACCGTATACGTATACACACTAGACATGGTGGATTAGAATCGGCTTATGTACCTACCCTATTTTGGTATTTTTTTATATTAGAGGACACTTCTTCGGTGACCTAACATATGTTATAGAGATGAAGTTACTGATCAATTTTTTCTTATAAATTAATTGTTGTAGTTTCGTATAATTTTCGAGATATTTTTGCATAAAACACATTTTCAAAATTTAATTATTTTCTGTGAATAACACCTTGTATATGATAATGTAACTGATTTTCAAAAGATTTTAAATGACACTATTCGTTCAAAAACTTTATTAACAAATAAAGTTTGAGAATTATTTCTATAACTTATTTCTACCCTGCGATCCGCACGCCGAGGCGTGTGGATTAGGGCATACGCTTTTATAGTTGTCGGGGTGACACACGTATTCAATAATTTTTAGACATTAATATCTCGTTAATTATTGGGACATTGTAAAATGGTAGAGGACTTTCCGTCTTAGTTTAGTCTGCTCTACATATCCATGAACTCCATCAGGAGAATTGGTATATATATATATATAGATGTATTTATAAACTTAAAGAAAGTATCCTTAAAAATGTGTAATGATGAGATATAAGCTGATAGCGAATATTAGCGATCAGATATTAGTATAACAGTGATGAAGAATCAATGCTTTTAATTTGTAATAAAGTTTACAAAAAGTGTCGATGGCAACTAGTAGTTTTTGTCATTATATGCCGGCGGCAAGAGCAAATTTTTTTTTCTGAAAAGTGCGGCCATCAAAATATTAAGATAGTCTTAAATGTAAGAATCGACTATGAATATGAATGGCCTGATTCGCATCGTGAAATTGGTATTAAATCTTTCCTTGTGCAAAATTGAGCGCTTACGTTACTTCATTTTTCTTAATTATGTAATGGATAGAAAAAAAAGATATAGAATGAAGTTTACAGCGTAAACACAAAGTGGGTGGACCTCATGTCTATTAGCATATGCTCCTAAACGTCAAGCGGTATTTGGATCGCGTGCGGGGTGATGAGGTGAAAAAAGTAGCGGAAGGCGGAGCCAATTGAAAATCGGCTGAGAAGTGCAAATCGTGCCGAGCTCTGATGTAAATATATCTCAAAACTATATGAAACGTACCGCCAATTAATTATGAAAAAGTTGATCAATACCCTCACCCTTATAATATGTCAAGATCATCGAAGAGATGTCCCCTAATGTAAAGAAGTAATCCTATCTAAAATTATATCCTGATATAATATAATAATTTTGCCTCTTTATTGAATCTCGTACGTAATAATAATAATTTAGTAATTTAAAATGATATAGAAATTGATATTCACATGTGATAATATTTCATTAGGCTAGAAAAACAATTTTCTTTTGTAAGAAATAAATATTTATCCCAAAATCTGGAACCATTGTATTAAAAAGTCAACGTAATATCTTTTCTATAAAAAGAGAGATATTTATTACGTATTAATACACATCAGAGGTTGATCAGAAGATTTTTAATTTTCTTACCGTCCGAATATCTAGTAGAAGAATGATACTGATATCCTTGTCGTTCAAAATGTCTACAAAAGAATACATCCACTTATGTTAAGAAATACACATAAGTATATCAGGTTAATAATTTTATAATAATGTTCTATATGACAATCAAATTTGTCCGTAAGCCTGAATAATTCATCGATTCACATATTATTTACCAGAAAAATTTTATTTGATTTATTGTTGTATGAAATCATTTCTATCTTTACAAATATTGAACGCCTGCTAAAATCTTATAAAGGTTCATGAATCTTTAATTAGGGACAACATATGTCAAGGCGACCCGAGCGCCTCACTTATGCTGCATAATTACGAAATTATTTCTGTTACGATCTCCCATTTTAATTTAATTATTGTATCCGCGATGAAACGAGTATAATATTTCACTTTCTACCATGTGAAGTGTTGCATAACTAATTTTTTTCGTAGCCTATCGCATATATGCCAGTCGTAATATTCTGCTCAAATATCCTTAAAATCATCTTTTTCATCTCAATTCTTATTCGATGTTTATGACCATCGTCAAAGCATGTGATTTCAATATCAAATAATTAATATTTCGAATTTTTCTATTTAACCGTTTGTTTTTTGATTGACAATGGGATGCATGTAATTTGAAGAGCACCTTTAATAATCTATGTAGTCTTTCCGAATGCGCGTTTGTCATAAATACAGTTTGTCCTTACTTGTAGATATGAAATATATATAAAATGCCAATCAGAGCCAATACCAGCTGTTCGGGTATACAGAAATCTCTTTATTCTCATGTGAATATAACAAAAACGAAATAAATAAACGTTTTGATCCTTCGTTTTGAGTCATTATCACTATAAGAAAACTAAATTACATGAGTAACCTTATCTAAAAATGTAACTACAATCAGTACAATGAAACTTTCAAGGTGATGAATCATGGCAATTTAGCTCGTTCATTTTTTATCTAAATACTAATTGCTAATGAATAGCCAAGTGATTATCATAAATATTGAAATTGTATAATTATATTATAAAAACTTACATAAAATAAAAATGATGTCGTACATTGCGTCAATAGATAAACCCACTTCATCAGATTTACTATGTAGCATTCATAAAAAATAAAAAATTGAGAATTGTTTAAATCATTTGTCTGAATTTTAATTTTATTAAACTTACATGTAAATATTTCTCACATAAGTCTTGTGGTGTCGACAGTCAGAGTTGAAATGAGAGCCAGAATAATGTAATTATTGAAAGATTACTTATTGAAAGATATCTAATTTATTGCTAACCAATTTAATTGAAAAATACGAGGGACAACCCAAAAGCGCTAGAGCCGCAGGGAAATTTTTTGGGTGGCAGTTAGTACCACTGTTATATTCAGCTTTTCTTTTTCAAACAAGTAGTAGCCGAAGTCACTAGGTTGGTTTCTCTTGGCTTGGCAACCGTTAGCAATGGAGCTCTCAATTGCCGTTTCCGTCAAGTGCGGACTGCGCGAAGTCATTCGATTTCTCAACGCAAAAGCTGTTAAAATTGAAATTCTATTAAAATTCATAGATTGTACACTTCAATCAATTGTCTATGAATTTCAATAGGTTCAATAACTTTTGCGTTGAGAAATCGAATGATTTCGCGCAGTTCGCACTTCGCGGGAAGGGTGATCAAAAGTTCCATTGCTGCCAAGTCAAGACTAACCGACCTCGGCGATCCCTTGTTTGAAAAAGGAAAGAAATTACCGAAAACAGCACTGCCGCCCAAAAAATTTCCCTGCGGTTTTAAGATCTTATTTTTGGGTTGTCCCTCATACTTATTTTAAATATTAAAAACACCGAACACATGCTTTTAATATTCAAAATATAATTAATCACTACCTTCTAGTGTTAAATTTCTGTAAGGATGTTTCATTACTAAACTAACAATATCAACTTATTCATTATTATGTGTATACGATACGCGAAATGCTTAAATAATGAAATGAAAATACAACCGAAAAAATATTCATTTAAAAAATTTGTAACGTTCCAATGTAAATGCAATGCTATGTCCCAAAATGGAATAAATAAATTGAAACAAGTGAAATTACATTAATATAATTTCATTCTATTTTTATTTAATTAGTTATTTTTTTTATAATACTTTTGAGGGCTTTTAGGGTTATTTTCTTAAGAGGCTAGAGTGCTAAAGGATTTACGGATTATCGCCATGTCGTAATCCATTGCTAATGCCAATGTTTCGTGAACCTACCAGTGAAAGTATTGCAATGCACTCCTCCCCTGATGAAGTAAATGGCAGGGTTCAGAAAAAACGTTAGTTATTTTTTTCTTATACGGCATTAACTAACATTAAACATTCGAATAAAAAATTATTCTTTTGCGAGAGATCAATGTATCGACAGTAATAACGAATACACCGATATATATTTATGTTTACGATGCAATAAGATTATATGCAGAGCATTATCCAAATCGTGTGCATCCCGACTGAAAAACTTTTGAACGATTCGATCAAAGAATTCGAAATAATGACTGTTTAATGCCAAAATTTTGTATGTCGACACTTGTCATCATCAAATAAATATCAAAACAAAAGAGACGATTTTAAAGATGATCGAAGAGAATTCTACGACTAGTACACGTGCAATAAGCCGTGAATTAAAATAAGTATGTAAGTTACGCAACAGTCCACAGAATATTGAAATACTGTTATTCATTGTACACAAGTACTAAAGTTAAATGAGAGAGATCACTGTGACAGAGGGAATTTCTGTCATTGTTTCTTACGTAACAATGAAGTCGATGAAAATTTTTTAACAAATATAATGTGTATTAACGAATCTTTATTTATGTGCACGAAAATATTTGACTGTAAAAATAAACATTATTATAATGTAATAAATTCACACATGACACACGCGCATGATTTTCAATACAAATGGAAGCTAAATTATTAGACAGACATTTTGGGCGACAAGAGCTTTGGTTCCATTCTTTTATCGGATATTATGATGTTAGAAAAATACAAAATCCTCTTGATCGATTTGTAATACGTATCGATACGTAATAATACAATATATTTCTTTTACAGGGAAGAAATTAAGCCCAATTTTTGAGAAAAGGCTCCCAGATTTTTTGGAAGAAATTCCTCTCCAGCAGAGAACAATTATGTTCTTTCAGCAGAATGGAGGACCACGCATGGATATCGAAATAACTAACTTTTTAAATAATCGTTTCTCCGATCGCTGAATAGAGTAATATGGACCAATCAGATGACCCGCGCGGTACGATAAGTTTTTAATTTAGAAATAGAGAAGAAGAAAACTAGAGGAAATAATTTTAATGTTGAGAGTTTAAGAATTTTCATATTGTTTATTAACAATTCATTCGATTTGACATAGCTAGGTTTTTTCATTTGAAGAAAATTGCATACACAACGACTCACTTGATCCGAAGAAATAATTGCAAAGATACAAAAATCGTTATCAAAACTGTCGATGAATCCATGCATTGATCTGTATATTGAAATCTAGAAGAAAGTTCCTTATTATGAGATAAGCGTCTAATATGAGATAGCGATTTTTGCTAAACTAATAAGCGCTATCTATTGATTTCACCATGAATTTATTGCTTTCGGATTGAAAATTATTTAGTAAAAAATTCATCAGATCATACCTGTAGTCATTGTAAAAAAAGATTTTAGAATTTGGATATCTTCAAGTTTCATTGAGATGAACCTTTAAATGTTATTTATTATTTAATAAAAATATTTGGCAATAAATTCTTCATATAATAATAGAGTGAAGTCGTACTAATAGAAAAATACGGAATATGTTGAATTGTTTAATTATAAAAGTTAGATTTGATGATCATAAAAAGGTGTGGAAATCGTAATATAAAATATTCAGGGTATTTCTAATATGAAATAACTTATGCTCCTATGTTATAATGAAAATCGTTGCTAAAAAGTAAATGCTATTATACAATAATAAAAAGTACAACCGAAATGAACGTCGACTGCCTATTTCTGTAATGATTGATTCCAACTGAAGACAAGTTCTGGATATAATCTATCGCATGCTCATTTTTCGCATGCTGGCTGTGTTTGTTTGCATTTTAGAAATATGAAATAAAGTTTTTTAATTAGAATATTGATATACTTTGCGTTTTACTAATTTCTCGGGGCATCTCATATTAGGAGCATAATTTTTTGATTTTGTGATTTGCTAACTTTTTACATTTCTTTAATTTAAAAAAAAAATGGAATTTGAATTAAATTTTATGTAACATTAAATATTTAGCTATTAAATTCCCTTCAAAATGATCTATTATTTTTATAAATTCTGCCCACAGACTTCTAGCATTTATCCAAAATGATTTCTCAGTATCTTATAATAGGGGCCTTTCCTCTAATTCTTCATGCAGAAGCGTGAGACTCATTTCGAACAATACTATAACAGATTTTTATAAGATCTATTAATTTTTAAATAAATTTTTCTTTGTAAATTTAAAACTCTATTCGTTTTATTTTTTTTTTAAATATATAGGATAGACATCTTTTTATTTTATCTTTTATTTATTGATATTTTTCCAATAGCCAAATTGTGAAAGCATTATACAATAATGTATTATGAACTGACAACAATTTTGCAATAATTGTTCCTGAGATGATAACGCAACAACTTTGTCAGATTAATATTTCTAAATTTGTCCAAATATTATACAAATTCACATTAAGAGTAAATATTTTATAATATTCACTTTTTTTTTAAATTATAATAAACAGGAATCGTCAGCATATTGAAATTAGGATATCAAGTTAGGATATCATAAAATATTATTATAAAATAATACTCATTATCCCATTATCATAAAATAATACAAACTTTTAGTAATACTTTGAGTAATATGAACTTTTTCATTATCAATATAAATTCTCGAATAAAACTTGGTATTCTGTGGAATAAAACTGTTTTATATGCATTTGTCAACAAAATTATCACAACACATACATACTAAAATTTTACATCATTTCAAATAAGCTTAATTCCGTGAAAAATAATTGCATTTAAAAATTTTTTTTATTTTCAAGGATAAATTTGTATTTTAAAAAAGCTTCCGATAAATTTTTAATTCCTATTTACTTTCATCCATTGTCTTTTCTAAAATAAGGACGTGTTACGTTTTCAAAAAATTGCATAATTGACATATTCTATGGGATACATGAATTTCTTTCACAAATGTCATAATAATTATCGTAAAGTATGAATTTTTTTCTTGCAAATTAAAAAATAAAGCTTTGTATGATTTTAATATTCTTGAGGCTTCCATGGGTGCTTTCTATATAAAGATTATGCGTTTTGCGGATTTATTCCGTGTCCAGATCCATTCTTGGAATGCCAACGTTTCGTGAGCCTTCCAATCCTTGCAATCCACTTCATCAGAGCGAAGAGCAGCCTGAACAGTTCCTCTGTTCCGTTTCCTTTATATTACGCTGCTTGTTGGAGTGGGGAGGAAGAAGAGAATCGTGGGAAGGGAGAGGAGGAGAGGAGGCAGAGGAAATCGGTCGATCTTATAACCGGAAGAATGGTCTTCCATATTTTATTTATATTGTAGCCATTATCTGTATTTAGATTGTTAGAGTGTTTTTGTATTTCTATGACTCCTCTATTCTTTCTTGGGAAGTATGATATAATGTTAGCTATTGTGATCATTTTGTCAAACAGTATTTGATGTTCTGTTTTGATATTGTATTCTGATAATGCCAACTGCGTGGCATGTTTTAGCCTGACATCATGTTAGTGTTCCTTTATCCGTAAGTTGATTATCCTGCCGGTTTCTCCAATGTATACTTGCACACAGGAACAAGGGCATTTATACTTCTGCGGAGCTGAATGGAGGTCTTCGATCTTCAGGATTTCTTAAGATTTGTCTTATCTTTTTGAGTAGTTTGAAGATAGTTCAGATATTATTTGTTTAATATCCTGTTAATATCCAATCTGATCTGTTGTTTCTTTGACATATGGGAGAATGGACAGATTCCTTTCGTCTGATTGTGTGTCAGAGACCATTGTCTTGTTTGCATGTTTAATTGATTATTTTGGTCTTTTTTGTCGTGTCCATTTTTCTGTAAGGCTAGTTTTAGATGGTTGAGTTCTATCTCTAGATGTTCTGTGTCAAAGATGATGTTCTGTATCGAAGCTTAATGTACAAGTGAGTTAATTGCAGACTGTTTTTGTGCTGGGTGGTAGTGCGACTCGGCATATAGGTATCTATCTGTGTTGATTTTCTGTACACTTGATGATCTAATATACCGTCAGCTTTCTCAGAAACAAGAAACATCTAGGAAAGGGAATTTTCCGTTTTCCTCTATGTCTATATATTTGGATATTGATTGTTGAGAGAAATAAGGAATTTACAGAATTCGGATCTGCCATGTTTTCATATTACATAATATGGAATGTGTTGTTTACATAGCGAAATCAAATTTCTGGCTTTTTGGGTATTTTTCTAAGGATCTCTTTCTCAAAGTGCTCCATGAAGATGTTGATGATTATAGAAAAAATAGGAGAGCCCATTGCCGCTCCTGAAGTTTGTTCATAAAATTGGTTCATCATAAAATTAGTTGTTATAAGAGCAGTAAGTGTTAAGCAGTGCGTTATTAGCGGGATGAAGTCGGAGAGGACTTCATGTGTAGTCTTTATTACGTTTAATGTATCTTTTATTGGGACTTGTGTGAAAAGGAATTCTACGTCAAAATTTACAAGTAGGTCTGTGGGTAATCGAATTGAATCTTTTGTATGAAGTTCTTTGAATTAGTTATGTGTGATTCGAATTTTCTAATGAGGAGTTGTAGTGTTTGTGCTAGGAAGCGAAGTAAATAGTATATCGGGGAGTGTATGGCGCTGACAATCAATCTGAGGCGGATGTTTAGTTTTGTATATTTTTAATAGTCCTTATAATCTTAGTGGGAGAGGATTTGTAGGTTTTAATGTTGATTTGGTTTTACTAAGAATGTTGCTTTTTTCCATTAGTATCTTAGTGTTTTGTATATTGTATTAGTTGGATCTTTTCAAGCTTTGTCTGAAAGAAGATCCTTCATTTTTTTCTTGTAATCTGATGTGTTCATGACTACTATCGTGTTGCTTTTATCGGCTGGAAGGACAATGTATGTGTCCCTTTTGAATCTTGGAAGACCAATCGCTTGTCTGATGTTTGATGGAGTTTGGATTTAGAAAGGATTTTCCGCAGGACCTGTCTGCGGATGTTATCTGTTTGTTCTGATGGAAGTCAATAGATGATTGATTCTATTCGGCTGATAAGCTCCTTCTTTGGAACCTTTCTAGCAGCCACTGCGAAGTTAGGACCTTTGACATGGAGTACTTTGACAAAGAAACCCTTAGAAGAAACACCCAAAAAGCCAGAAATTTGATTCTGCTCGATTTCATTATCATTTTTGACTGGAAAGGTTCACGAAACGTTGGCATTCTAAAAATGGATATGGAGAAAATCCGAAACTTATAAACTTTGTATGATTTTTTTTGCGGAGATCAATCAAAGCTACTTATGTATTTTTATTCAATTACGCGGTACGTTTACACTTCAAAATCTCGCCTCATCTTCGAATGATTTCTTGCAAACGCTCATGTATATTGATTAACAAATTCTAATTATAACCTGAAAAAATTTTTTATCATATTCGATGCTACTTCTAATTCCTAAAGATTTGTTAGTAGTCTTTCCAAACTTTAAATTTTTTTCTTAGCTTTAAATTTGTTAGCCTTTTTTCCATCTCATGAATGATAATTCGAGTAAATTTAAATTAAAGAAAGTTTTAACTAAAGAATAAGCTAATTAACTTGAAGATTAGCCTTTTGAATTTTATTTTATTATTTATTAACAAAAAAAAACAAAACAAAATTTCAAAGAAAAAAATTTATTTTTTAAAATAAGATTTATCGTTTAGAAAACTTATTAATTGCTTATTTACATGAGCAATTCAAAATCCTCAATTCTCTTCATACAAATGAAGAAAGAACGTATCGCAACATGTTACAAAAGATGGCAGTAATGTCCATTTAAAAGTGAATTGGTTCAAGTTTTTTTACGTATTTTATACAGTGTTTGATAATTAGTGAAAAAACTCTCACATAGAAACAGAATGAAGTAAACTGAATAGAAAAGTCTTCTACCATTTTGTAATTTTCACAATGGTAACAAGATATTGATTTCTAAAGATTGTCGAAAGGGCATATGAGCATATCCGCTTATTCAACCGTTTACTATTGCAAAAATTTCAAAATGATAGAGAACTTTTTGACTTACAATTAGTTTAATAATTAATCTGTTATACAGATACACGAGCAATAATTAACGAGATATTAATTAATAAAGATTTCCGTCACATGTCCTCCTATTCGATCACAAAAATTGCAAAATCGTAGAGGATTTTTCTGCTCAGTTTAGTCCATTCTGCTCTTATACGAGAATTTCTTTATTAATTGTCATCCTGTATATTGCGTAAGCAGCTAACTTCAACTATCTATAATATATAAATGTGGTTAAATACAACACGTATTAATGTATTATACAATATTATAATGAAAATATCAATATTGAGAAAACATTGCTCTGACTTTTGTTTATACATTTTTTATAATTTTATTAATAATAAATAAATTTAATTATAAAGTTTATTAATTCCTAGTTATCACACTTCATTCAATCACACTATTATCACTAATGCGAATTTGGCGTTTCCATTTTTCATCACGTGTAACTTTAAAACGAAAAAAGTAAAAATAGTTCAATTATATAGTTTTTCGGGATAAAATAGTTCTGGGAATCCATTAATAATAATAAAATTAAGCAAAAGCAATATTTTATTGTAATAAATTGTTAATTAAAAAAGTAATAAATTGAAAGTGAACTAAATAATTGAAAAGTGAACTTTTTTCAAGAATAAAAGCTTTTGAATGGGAAAATATTAAAATTTGAGATTTAAAAAGACATTTGAATAAAAGAATTACCTCTGAAATGTTAAATATTCACTTTCAAACTAATAGTTTGAATCTACAATCAGACACGGAATTTCTATATGATATGTGAGCATTTTAGAGAAGTTTAATAGCAGCATTAAGTATTCAGTACTTTAGTTAGTTACTGTTTGTTTTTAAAGATTGACGTTATAATAGTTTGACTTATAATTTACCTGTTCTGACGTAACTCTTAGAATAAATTTATAGATGGTTATTATTACATGTTATTACATCTGACTCCCATATGGATAATACTTGTAACAATTTCTTTATATTCAATGTAAAGTTAAAGTTTTTACTTATTGTAATGTGACATGTTACGTTTTGAATAATTGATTGTGATCTATGGAAGCGGAGGGTAAGTAGAAAAAGTATGAAATTGCATAAAATTCAATATAATTAATATCAATATAATCAATATAATTCGTTGTTTATTATTGTACTCTTCAGTTAGTCACTTAGTTAAATAGCGAAAAGAAATTTTGGCAATTCTTAATCAGAAAGGAAATGATGATTTACTAGCAGGGAAATGATTTACCATTGATGATAAATCATCATTTCCCTGCTTATTTATCTACAGCATTGCTGATGATGATTTGAAGGAAATCGAAATAATCAATAAATTAATATCGATACAATGTAAAATTATTGATAATATATTATATGAATTGCGCTCCAATTATCGCGCTGTATTAATTGCCCGTTTATTAATATTTTATTGTTGTTTTTTTAAAGTTTACAAGTTCCACATGTTATTTTGAAAAGAAAAGGTAATATTTTTAAAAGATATTGCTTTGGTTAAATATTAATTTCAAACATTTTTATGATCTTAATTTGATTTTAAGGTATTTTTTATTGTAAAAACAATGAAGTCATTATGTATGCATACACAAAAAAATTATTTTATATATACAAATAATAAATTAACTAGCATTACATGAGTATAACACAATATACAATATTCAATGATACAATTACAAAAAAAATGTATAACAAAAGAAATAAAATTGTTTTTTTCTTTAAAAGCGTTATGCATGCTAAAACATTACAAAAGTATCTCAAAAACACTTACCTTTATCAATTTTGTCCGAAAATCACGTTAAAAAGTTTTTTGCCAAGCACCGATTTGCCATCCGTGTATATCATATTCGTGCGAATTCGTACGATACTTTATGGATATATAATAAGATTACTGAGATGTAAATAAGATTAATTCCGGTTTGTGTCGCTGGAGAAGAGACCAGACATATTTAACGTAACAATAAACCAGGATGTCGTAACTGAGGATTAATAAAAAAAATAAATTTTTTCTCTAAAATTTTATTCTGTCTCCTGTTGTTAGTGAATAATGAAAGAGAAACGAAAAATGGGGTAATCTTCAAAAATAAATTTTATCCATCTATAATGCTGGATTCAGATTCTCACTTAAGTATCACCCAAATATCACTTCATCCTTATTGTTTACCAAACGTTAAATAAGAATGGCATGACACTCTAAGAGCCCCCGAAAGGAAACCAAAGCTCCAGGTTAAATTCAGGCAACAAAAAAAATTGTTTATTACATATCAGCATGTTTGTATATTGCCCAAATTTCATAATTTTAATTATTTATTTTCTGAATTTCCGAGTTGGGGGGTCTTTCTTTATCAGTCAGAAATGAATGACTAAATCGAAGTTAAATTGAGATTGATCTATGTCTCTTACATTAACCAATTGAATTAATATCGCAGAAATGTCTAGACGTTGCAATTTAACATTAATTCAATGTATATAAAATGACTTTCCGGTAAAAAGATTGTCGTATATTAATTAATTCAGTTTTATTATTAAAATAAGTTATTGATTTACATCATATTCCAGAATACACATTACAAAATTATAATTGAAAAAACCGCTTTTCCCTTCAATTGGAAATTAATTTTTTTATTTTCTTAAGCAGTCATCCATCCAATCTTGTGCTCCGTTCAATGATGCTTTGTAATCGTACGGGTACACTTATTATGTATACTTTGATGATCTATGAACACTGAATGTTAATAGATGTATAACTACATATAGCTATATGGTCGGTATATTAGATCGGTCAAACACAACATGCAAGCACTCTGCACGCGCGACCAATTCCCGCGTAAACATCACTAATATATATCGTTTAGAAATGGGTTTCGTTGAAAGATCAATTTAAGTGATTTAAAGAATGACTGAAAAAATTATCCGTTTTGGATTCTCGATTTTGGAACTGAACTGTGTGCCAAATTTTACCTTATAATAAGATATTAATCATACAGAAGTTTGAAGTTGAGATGACAATTGTTAGAATTGGGAGGGATGGAATCAAAATTCATTTTTCGAATTATCATAGATTTGCGAAGTCCGATATTTTAATTCAGCCAGGTGTATATCAGTTGCTCACATCGTTAATTGACTAATTTAAACTAATATAATTTCATTGGTAAAACAGTTAAACATTACTAACAACCGGCCGATGTGAATGATGCAATCGAACTATTCTAGTGCGTAGCCAATGAAGGCAAGATCGTAGTTAATCTCATCGATAAAGGCAAGATCAATTGAACATCACACTTATTGGTGATTTTATAAATCAATTTACTTTGAATGTAAAAAAAACGAATTTCTCATAAACGTAATTTGTTTACAATTAATATTTAACAAAAGAAGATCGAACAGAAATGAAATAATGCACTATATTCATTAATTAAGCTAGCAAATAATAATGACAAAGTAATTTATCCGACTTCGATCTATATTTGTTTATTACTACTTAATACTTGATAAAAAGAGATCGCATGGAAATAAAATTATACATTAGTATTTATTAAATAAGCAAGGAAATGATAATAAAAAAGCGATTTATTTGTTATCGATTTTTATTTGTTTATAATTAAAAATAATAAAAAGAGATTTAACGAAAATGAAATAACTAAAGGAGATTGCTGATATTTGTTAATGTAAATAAAATTGCATCCTGGTATTTGTTAATACAGAATGCATAATATCAGTACGAACTTTAAAAAAAAGATAAAAAAGACTAAAGAATGTTTTTTAAAGAGAATCTAAATGGTACGTTACGTATCTTTTTATCTTTATTAACCAAATTAAATTCTATCAAATCAAAAGGTATAATAAAAATAATCTATCTTGTTATTTACTTATTAACTTTAATTATATGCACCATTTATATAAAAGATTTGATATCAACAATTGGCATCAAGTTAAATCCAATATCAAATTAAATAAATAATAGGATAAAGTCAGCCTATGGGATAGGTTCCTAATATGAGATAGCAGGATTTCTACTAAACTATTGTAATAAACGCATGTGTTTGATTCTATCATGAACTTTTTAGTGTGAGACCTGTTTAGTAGAAAATTCATTATTAAATCATGCATGTAGTCATTTGCAAAAAAAAAAGATTTAAATTGTCAAATTTTAGTGAGATTAGTCTTTAAATCTTGTTTTATATAAATTTTTTGTGTTATATAAATTTTTATTATATAAAAATAAACATAATAAAGTCTGCATGCAGCGATAGAATAAGATAAGATCGTATTGATAAGAAAATATGATATGATGATTTGTTTAACTGTAAAGATTAGATTTGATGATAGTGAATTTGCAAAACGTGGAAGTCGTAATATGAGATACTCAGGGTATTCCTAGCTAATATGAGAGCATCTAAACAATTCAATATAACAATAATAAAGCATACTAACGAATAATATGTTAAAAACGATTCTACGAAAGTCATTCAAATATAAACCGGATTTATTTTTATAAATTTATTGATAATAGATAAAATTATAAAAGATATATTATTTTCTACATAATTTCCTTCAACGGAAATGCATTTTTTCACCGGATAAGTAGCTTCTTGATCCCTTCATTAAAAAAAGAAGAAGGGCGCTCCAATTGCGCACGTACTGCTCAACCACTGCATCGTCATTAAATCTTTCCCCTCCTAAAACCTCCTTCAAGGATCCGAACATGTGAAAGTCACATAGAAATAAATCAAGATTATAAGGAAGAGGTGTTCAAAAAGTGTTCAGTACATTTCTCCGAGTTTATCCCGGGTTAAGGCTGCTGTATGCGGCCGCGCGTTATCATGAAGAAGTAGAATGTCGCGAATGGGTTGCGTCGTTTGTTGCGATAAGCAATTCTCACGTTATCCAGCAGTTAAAATGCTGCATTCACCGTTCTTCTATCGTGAAGAAAATCAAGCATTCGGGCATAGCCGAATGTTCTCATCAGTGACACTCGATCGCGGACGACGTTCGTGACTTTCATTTTCTACAGCATCACGACACTGCGAAATTTTTTGATCAATCAAATATTTGGATTCTTGATACCAGGATACCATCTCCAACTGTGCTTGAAATCTGGTCAAAATTTCAATTGATTTGATGTCTTCGTTGATGAGAAATTTAATGATAATATGTTGCAATAATCGCAATTAAAGAATGTTGCGGGGTGGGGAGGTCGCTCTACTTCTACTTAACTGTCTGGAGTGCCTCGGCCCGCTTGCGGCTCTTTCTGAGTCCGCAGGTAAAAAATTCAGTTTATATTTGAATGATTCTGTATTATTGTTGAGATTTTTCATATACATAGACACACACACTCACATACACACATATCAAACAATTATATAATTATTATGTATAATATTTAAATTTTATATTCCTACTTTTATGTAATATAATAAAAGCGTATATAAAAAGCTTTATTTTTTCCTTTATTTTTTCCTTAGTTTCCTGTTATGAAATACCACTTCATAAGGAAATCATTGTATATTTATATTAAGAACTTTTATTATATTAAGAACTTTCCCTTTTTGAATGATCAAAAAAAAATTAGCACTTTTGATAAAAAATTTCACATACAACAAAGTATAGCTATTATCTGCTGCTAACTTTTGGCGATAAAACTTAAATATATTTCCTATAAATTTGAAAGGTAAAAATTGAAGCTACAAATTAAATAAATTACAAGCCTTTAACAAAAAGTATCTCATAATAGGCGACTTTACCCTAAACAAATTCAAGATTACAATGAAATCAAACATAAAATGCTACATAAGGAATATTTATCTGATATAAAATTTAAAAATATGTTATAAAAATATGTTATAAAAATTTTTTCTTTAATTAGTTATTAAAATTGGAAAATTATAAAATTAATATTACACGCATTTGCTGCTTTCTCACATACATCTTTAACTTCCTTTGCCGCTATCGCACGTTTCTATATTTAGATCCTTTGTTTGTCTTTTTTTTGTAAGACGATAACATTCCACAGACTTTTATAATAATTAGACTGGTAACTCAATGTGATTTTCCACAGATTTTTATAACTAAACTGCTGACTCAATATGAATTTTTCTATTAAAAAAAGACAAACCTGATTTCAAACTATCTTTGTTCACACATGCATATGTAGGTATGTGTCCTATCTGTGACTATCGCATAAATTTACGTGAAAACACTAATTTATTATCTGTGTGATTTATACATGCGAGAGTAAGTGAACACAAATATGACGCTGCCCAACGCTGTCTTCAAACATGGAAACGAAGTCGGCAATCTATTTATAAAAATCTGTGCATTATTTTGTAGAAGAAAAAAATTGTTTTCAATGGGGTAAGTTGTTACATTGTAATAATGTGTCCCGATCGAAGTACAACATCGGTCGAATAACAATTTGTCACAACCTTCCATTTTCAATTAAAAAAGATAAGATCGAAAATCAGTACATATGTCAATTCAAATAAAATGTGTTATTATAATCAAATGTATATAAAAGAAATATACAAAAGGATAATCGCATACCTCTTATATATATATATATATACACAGGATGTCTGGAAATAATCACCAAATATTTCATGGGCAGGTAGAGCAAATTAAATTGAGTCGAAAAGTCCTCTACTATTTTGTAAGTTTCTCTAATAGTTAACGAGATATTTTTATTTATTAATTAATTTATTAATTTATTAATTTATGTGAAATTACATACATTTTTTTCAGTGAACGAGATCACGTCCGAGATCTATTATAAAAATAGATTAATAAATGTTGTAAAAACATTAGTTAAACTTGTAAATAAACGTAAAAATGCGACGTAGTAACCAATAAGTTTACAGCTTCTAACATGTTCATTAATTACCGCGTCGCATTTTGCCGCGTAGCAAGCGTTTCTGCATCCAGTGAACAGAAGTCATAAATTAATGGAAATAATTAACAATCATATAACTGTAATTGACATATGTTTCCACACGTAACAACAGTTCATTATTCAAAAGCGAAAATGTTTTTTAATATCTCTGTAACAATGCTATAAGATTTATAAAATCTTGCGCTGTAATATGAATTAATAACGTTATTTATTTATGACATCTTTACAATGTCATACTTAATGACATCGAATAAACCAACCAATTGTCCAGATACTAGTAACATTATTAGTGATCAATTAATAATGTCATTTAGATGTTTAGATGTCAAGGAGCTTAAAATGGTTCTTAAAATGAAGTGGAAATTATGAAAATAATTGAATTTATTAGAATGTTTATAACTTCAACACCTAGCAAATTTGAAATTTACATTTCGTCTCAGGAACTCTATAGATTCGTCAGAATAACTAATTAATAATGTCAAATCGACAACATCTTGCTACCGTTAATAACACGAAAAAAATGATTTTTGACTTATGACATTATGTACTTGTGACAAATCCACATCATTTTTATGATGTTTGGATGATTTTAAATGTCACATTCGTCATAAGAATGACTATAATTAATGATGTTAAATAGACGACACTTTGCTACCTGGGTTGTTTGTCATTATCTCTTGTAGGATATCATTTGTCACACAATCAGTCCAAAAATTGAGAGCCAAAAGATAAGCGAAAAAATTTTTTTCGATCACTCTTTTCTATTTATATGATATTCTATTTTTTGCAAAATAAAATAGATTTCGATATATAATTTATTCAATGTTGTTTCAACGTTACAGCATTAATAATCAATGTAGAAGAATCAATATGTTGAAGATACAATATTAATAAAACATTGACACTTCAACATTCAACATTGCAATTTCAGCAAGATTCTTTCAACGTAATGTGCTGTGTAAATCGACGTTGGTTCAAATTATTTCTAGATTATATTTGCTAAATATGTTTGATAATTTATCATAAAACTATTCTATCTATAATTTCAAAGTGATTGTGAAAGATAAAGTATAGCATAAATAAAGTATATAATGATTATACAAAGTTTACAAAGTTTGATTATAAAATTAATAACGATCTTCAAAATATTTTTAATATTTTTAGTATTAAGCGCGTAATATTTGCTGTATGAATTTTACAAGCAAAGATACATCAAATTTGTAATCCTTAAAGTTGTAAATAACATGTAGATCTCAAACTTATAAATGATATGTAATGTGTTATGAAATATACTGTATAAATTATGAAGTATATTTAAGAAATATTATAAAATTTATTTATATAAAATATCTATAAAAAAAAGATTATCTTGAATAAACTTTATCCATTGTGAGAATACAATCAATACGAACTAGAAATGCCTATATCGATCGAAGCTAGATCTTTGCTTAAATAATTTGATGTGAATTATAGGGGAGACCGAGATCAATTGTCACAGATTTTGATTAGTAATTTTTAGAAAAAAGTACCTGATTTTGAAATATTATATATGTTATAATATACCATACTTACATTCTTTAGGTATTAAAAAAAATATTACTCGTGAATTCATTATATCGTAAAAATAAGTTATTTAATTTTAAATGAAGCTACAAAAATGTACAATTAACCCTGTTTTGGGTTGATTGTCAATGTTCTAGGATTAATAGTAGTATATATTTGTTATGGACAACACATATAAAAATACAATTTTTATTTTAATATCAATTTTATACTTTGAGAAATAATAGTAATTATGGTATTAATATAAGTAAAATCACTTTAATACGTAATTTATTTTTGTACCATAGTTTCTATATGAAAAATGAAAAATCATATATCTATATACAATATAATATATTTGTAAGTATATTCTCTAAAAATGTGTGTTCTCCAAAGATATTAAAATTAATTGTTGTATTACCTAATCTCGTCTCATTTTGATCAATTTACCTTACATAGCCATTTTTAATAAAAGAGATTGTATTTACAAACTTTGTCAGATAATGATTAATTAATTATAGCAAAGATCTTCTAAGACATTTTTTGTGAATACAGGGATATTACGATTAATAATGCCAAAGACTTGTCAGACAACAAAATAGGTGATAAGAAAAATGTACTCACCGATTTCATTTTCTTAAAAATCGTTATAATTATACTATGTTTATGCAAATTATTTTATACAAAAAATTAATAAAAATTAAATTAATATTATATCAGCAATCTACAGTAAAAAAAAAACGATTCTTTGCCATGTCCTGTTTGAGTTATAAATATTTTGACAATTAATCCCGTACGATAACTAGCCCCAGTCTCCCCTATATACTATATGATGTTCTCGTGTTAAACCGCCAAACTTAAAATATGAATTCAGGACTTCAAAACAAACAAAATTTTTCTTTGAATGTATGCTCGCAAACACTTCGAGAGATATTTACTTCTGAAATTATATATGCAAAACTATAAGAATGAATAATGTCGAAATAAGATCTATTCTCTTTATTGCTTCACAATCATTTAAAATTTAATTATTAAATGATTTGTTCAAAATGATGACCTCCAGTCCAGAGATAAGCATTACATACATATATTGATGAGAGAACGAGTGATTGACTGATATTGAGCGTTTGCAATTTCTTTGCACGCTTGTTCTCCTTTTTCTCTTTTAATGATTGAAAATCATTAACAGACAATAGATTTTTTGCTTCAAAGTATCCCGTACAAAAAATCTAATGTACTATATTGATATATTTCACTATTAGAATACGTACGAAGTATGATTATATTTTTCGATAAAAATATTTAATTTATTCGATAAAAACTATATTCCAACAAATTAATAGCAACGAACTATGAATTACAATTATGAGCTTTATAAATAAAAGCTTATCAATGCTTTTAATAAAATAAAAACAAGAGATATTTCAATTATTCATTCTTACATTCATACAATTCTGTACTTTAGAAGTAAATATCTCTTAAACAAAGCATTTGCATACGTTTAGAGGAAAATTTTTATTTGTTTCGAAGTCCTGAATTCATATTTTAAGTTTGGTGGTGTAACCTTGGAACACTCTATATGTGTACGTGCCCTACATGCATATACCATATTTGTAATCATTCGAATTGGTTTTCCGGACTTATATATAATATATAAACGTAATTAAATTATTATAATAATAATTATTATAATAATAATATCACGAATTAAATTAAATTAACAAGCAATTTTTAATAATTTGATGCTCATTCAAGCGCCATATTAGAAAGATGTTAATCTGCTGAAAAATTGTAAATAAATTTATCGCGAAAAATATTACCTCGGCCGGGAGTTGAACCCGGATCTCTTGTATTCCATACAAGTATCCTGAGCCTTTAGGTTTTTAGGCTTAGGTGCATGTACATATATGTACAGTATATGTATATATAAGATGTCCCAATAACTCTATTATAAAATAATATCTCTATTAATGATACGCGAAAATGCCTAAGGAAGAAATTATTTAGTTTGAAGGGAAACACATTATGGTGAGAATTCTTTCTCAAAGTATTTGAGAGCTTTCAAGGTCATCGATATTTTTTAATAGGACTACATATTTTTATTATAGCGTAATAGCTGAGATTAAGACGCATACAAAGATCTGTAATACCATGACCCTCACGTAACCTTGAGTGAAAACCTTGTATGAAAAATTCAGAAATTTTGAGGAATGGTGCAAATAATGAAATAAGTACAATAAAAAGTTTGGCATAGAAAAATTTATTGTAATAAGTGTTCAAAATTGTTTCCATGGACTTCTAAACATTTGTTAATTCGAATATTAAACGTCGTACATTTGCGAACATTTGGAATGTTACAGCAGCACTTGTCGGATTCTTTCTTTCATGTCGTCATGTATCGTAGGCTTTGTCAAAAAAAGTTTTTCTTTGATAAAACCCAATAGAAAGAAATCTAGGGGATTAATATTAGGAAAACGTGGTGACGATGATTAAGGAGTTCAGACTTCCTCTTCCTATTTATTTATTTGGATATAAAATATTTTGGTAATGCATTGCAAGAAGGAGCATAATGTGATGGTGCACCGTCTTGTTGAAACCATATAACCAGACATAAGGATAGGGGAACATTCTCTAATAATGACGGAAATGTATTAAATGTATGAAATTTATGTACGTATTGCCATTAAGAGTCGTGTCAAAAAAATGTGGTCCAAGATAGATAGTCACCCAAAACATCATACATTTCCCAACAAACGAGAATGGATTGAAATGAATTGAAATGGATTCAGATTTTTAGAAATATTGATTCACGAATATTAAAATAGAAGCTTTTCAATCTTGAATGCATTTTTATTCATTTATAGGAATTGCATGGAACATATCTCTATGCCTTTCAATCTAAAAATAATATTAATTTTTTCTATGCACAACATACATATTGTGAATACTATTCAATTCAACATTTTGAATAGGAAATGCAGTTTTTCAATCCAATTGCATCCAATTGAATGTATTGAATCCAATTAAATCCAATTAAATCTAAAAATAGTATTCGCTATTTAAAATACGCATTCGGATAAAAAAAAATTTCAATCCATTTTAATCCATTCTCGTTTGCTGAGTTAATGACCAATGTTGTTGAAACTGCACAGTTTGCATTCATCTAGGATTTATTGGTATCAGTGATATATATTGTGTCGATTTACAGTTTCAATATTCTTAAATGTAGCTTCGTCTGAAAAAAGTATTTTTTGATAAGAATGCATTATCCTGAGTTGATTTTTTTTTGTATGCAATTACAAAAACTCTTTGGATAAAATCGTTTCCAATAATTTCCTGATGTAAAAAGATGATATATATCACATCCCAGTAAACAAGAATGGATTGAAATGGATTAAAATGGATTCAGATATTCAGAAATACGGATTCATGAATGTTAAAATGAATTTTTTTCATTCCTGCATTTTTACTCACTTATAGGAATTGCACAGAGCATATTTCTATGTCTTTCAATCTAAAAATAATATTAGCATTTTCTGTGCATCGGGAATACTATTCAATTCAGAATTGTGAATAGGAAGTACAGTTTTTTTAATTTAATTAAAGTCAAAAATAAATATCGGCAATTTCTGTGCAACGTGAATATGCAACTGCTCAATTCAATGTTCTGAATATCAAATGCAGTTTTCCAATCAAATTGAATAAAAAAGTTTTTGTTTAAAAATGAACCATAAATGCTACTTAAATTATTCAAAATTATAAATAGAAAATTTTTCATTTTAATCCAACTATTGGATATGGGAAAAAGTTCGTGGCGATTTTTTAGTAAAATTAAAGTGTTCTTCTTAGAGTATTGAAATCAATTTATTAGGTGTACAAAAAAGTTCTGAGCTTTAGATTTGATACAACCGAAATAACAATTAAAATTTTATATATCTTCCCGCCTTTTTGTGGTTTTAAAGCGTTAACATTTGGCCTTCTGAAATGC
>Ga0157364_1001051_pt1 | contig 22339 bp, 12 predicted proteins | sample AttsexASBM2_FD_111476 | JGI IMG/M metagenome (GOLD analysis project Ga0157364, IMG submission 111476) | Fungus gardens microbial communities from leaf cutter ant in Ribeirão Preto, State of São Paulo, Brazil - Atta sexdens ASBM2 | ecosystem: Host-associated > Fungi > Mycelium > Unclassified ...
AAACTTAATTGTGACAAAAGAATGCCCTCTGAAAGATCTTACTGTTGTCAGAACTTTGGTCACTTTTGGTCACTTTTGATCTTTTAAGATTTTCCGAAATCGCAAGATTCAAACGAAAAACCTACAGGTACCGAATACCTAAGCTTTTACCAGCTGTTTACAAGACAGATGATTAACAACTTTTCTACATCATCCTTTCTTATCCTTTCAAAATTTGTCATTTTTTTAAAACTATTGTAAAATATGACAAATGAAATTATTTTAATGATTCGCTCAAATGATTTCAATACTTTTTCCAATGTAATGCACGATTTGTACATATTCAATCGTTCTTCGAAACCACAAGCTCAATAAACTTCATAAAAAATGGCTACATAATTTATAAAGAATAACAATTAAAAGTAGAAATCTACATGTATATCAAGGACATCTTCTTTATACTATATATGATGTATATATGATGTATCTTGTATTAAACTTCTGATGTATTTTGCGTAACGTTACAAGCATATTCGATGAAGTTAATATGATCGCATGATTTCCTATATCTTCAAACACAAATAATTCATAATTTCTAAGATACATGTGATGTACTATGAACCTGTGATACGCAAAAAAAATTCGCGTGAAGCTGAAGCGATATCACATACCCGAGGCTCTCGCTCTCGCAGAAGCAGCTTCCTCCTTGCGAAGGAAATAAAAAAAAAGGATCCGACGATAACGTCGGAACGTGTGCCATCCGACTGTAATGGGTCGCATTACGTGTCCGTCGTTTGTATCTCGGTGTATACGCTAACATGTAGCAATTACAGGTGACTGAGGTCAGTGTTAATATGACGGTCGCGTGAGAGAGAAGCTCCAAAAATGATATGGCTCGCAAGCGACGACGGCGCGTTTTCTTGCGTAAGCCTTCCATATAATACGCACGATACATCCTCCTTCGTAGGCAAAGGTCCCGGCCGTAGGAATACATTAATTTAGTGTACTCATTACGTATTGAAAGACCCGCGGACGCGGCGCGCGGAGTATGTAATACTTCTCCGACGGCGGTTGCGTGTAATGACAGTTCTACATGCGCGGGATGCAAGGTCGCATGACCGTGAGTGTGAGTGTGTGTGTGTTTTGTACGCGCGTACGAGTATGATTACTATGGAAGCGAATTTTAGCGAGATGTCAAACTTAACCGTTTTTTAACATGTCGCGAATAAAGCTATGCAGTTAATGCGATCCTCAAAAATGCGATCGAGATTCGGCAAAAATAAATGCCATTTTAAATAGTTATTTTAATCCTTTAATTATTTCACGTAACATTCTTATGCAAGACAATTGTGTATATTTAAATCTATTTCTAGTGATTTGCTCTTCGAGTAATTTACGTTTAGTAGAATTGGTATCTATGAATACAAAAGTATAGTTTTTCTCATAAGAAAAACAGGTTACGTTTCTAGAATTAATCGCAGTGAACACAGTCCATCGGTAAGTATTCTTAGTTATTAACTCCGATACGTCTTTTTTATCCAAGAAGCCTTGCCCACGAGACCTTGCGCCAATCTTTACCTCCTTATTCGCCGATTCCACGTATATATGATGGGGTTATCGTACGTGTTATCGTACTATAAATTTTTATTTGATTATCTTAATATTGCGCAATTAACGTAATCTACCTGCAAAAGACCTTCGTCCAATATCAGACTCCAACATTCTGTATTTCCTTGATATGTGTGCTCGTTCGTCTGCGGATGAGGTTTGACGAGGGGTTGCTGCACGTCGTTCATGTGTATCTTTTTCACTCAAAATATAAATTAGGCACGAGATACGCACAAGGGTACTGACGTTAAATTAATCAAATATTATTAAAGTAACAACTTTTTTCACACGACTTTTTTTTTTTATAAAACTTCCATCCTGTGACAAGAATTGCACATTTATTCCGTTGGCACGTAAATTTTAATTAATTTTAATCAGGTACGGTTTTTCTTAGTGCATTGTATTGCGTTATTTCAAGATGTTATTCCTGCATTCGGATATTTCAGTCCATTAGCGATTCTGCGATATACGAAATATCATTTTGAAAGGTACAACGAGGAGATTTGTGTATTCAACGTGGGCGGTCTCACGAAGTGACGTGAGAAGGGATTCTTGGCCTCGTTCAAATCGCTTCAAGCCTCGTACAAATGAGTGTGATGCGTTTCATAGAGATAGCCATTGTACTAGGTAGCTTTATCACTCGCACACTTATATCTCACGTAGTTTAATCTCCGTCTCGATAGCGTATTACGCATCGTAGAATTTACTGTTCACGTAACACCGATTCAAGATCTTGAGATTAAACGTACGAAACTTTATGCAAATTATCAACCTCGTGATGGTAGAGCCACCGGCTCGTCAAACGTACAAGGCCGGAACGGAGCAGTCGCGGAAGTCCAACATTCTCATTTTGCAACCAGTTTTTCATTGACAATACAAAGTGTCTTCCCGGTGATGTCTGGGCGGGAAACTTGGTTAGTATCCTTGAAGGCGTGGTCTCCTAGCTCAAGATCTTAACTTCTTTTTCTTCTTTTTCTTCTTCTGCGAGAACCGTTTGAACGTCGCACTATCAGCAGAATCGCGCTCGACTATAAAGAAACCTTCCGGAACTGTTTATCGCGCCCATCTATGGAGCGGATGTTCACCAACGAGATCGCCTTCCCTCAGGTGATCGTTAGAGATGACTTTTCCGTGAGATTAGCGTTCACTTCCAGCCGCGTGTCGTCCGCGAATGTCAGCGCCGACGTCCAGGATCACAAACATCGCGATCGCGTCCACCGCGATTCATAGTAGTAGGGGCCCGTGCCATCTCTCCCATTGGCGGGTCTTTTCAGACTTGTTCTTCCACGTGCACGCGAAGAAATCACACGTATGCGTTGCGTCACGTTTCGCTGGATGGACTCGCCGTGGACTATCCCGGTAGGTCATTGTCACGATCGTCCTCTCCTACAACGATGTGATTTCTCGACGGGACGCATTGTATGATGTGCCCCGACAACAGCGTCGGAATTCAACTCCAGGGAAACGTCAACTTTCTAGAAGGGTTCCTGGCTATGATTTCGAGTTCACGGCGTGATTTCATCTTGAGTTACGTTTTACGCGTATTTCATTAACTCACTCATTTGCATTTTAGGGATCTAACGTGTTCTTTCTTTACATTTAGAATATATTGAAATACATATAAATATGTTGATAGAGATACATATAATAATATACTATATTAATATACGTGTAAATGTATTAATATGATAAAATTTATTATAAACGTATATGAATATTTAAATGTATTAAAATAGTTGCATTCTTTTCATAGATATCAAAAGTAATTCAATTTATTGCTTCTCTTGGCAAACAATGGTTTCCTGGTTTCGCGTTTCTCGGTTATTGAAAAGATAAGAAAACGATTATAATATAGCGTTATATATACAGCTATAATTGAATTGCTATTCGTATTATTGTCCAGCTACTATCTATGATAAAATTTAATTTATGTTTTATATAAAATATATGTCGCGAATAAATAGACGGCTCAAGAAATATCAAGTTCACACGCGTAGCTTTCTCTAATGGGTATGATCCATTCGAATCTGAAACTTGTTTTGCGCGTGCTATAAAATTCTATAATGCTATAAAGCAATAATGAGGAAAGAGTCTTAAATGCCATGCGATATCCTTTATAAATAAAGTGCTAAAAATAAGAATAAATCTTATAATTTGTTCAGCTTCAGGAGTAAAAAGTAATTTTTTAAAGATTGTTTTAATTTTTTAAGAAAGGCATTCAAAATATTGCTATTATTAAAAAATAAAAGACTTTATTATAGTAGAGTCCTTTCTCGAAAATGATTATCGTTGTTAATTATCACTGACTGAAGAATTTTTTAAAATTGTAAAGAAATAAATTGTTGTATACTATTGCAGTATATAGCGTTGAGCAAATTGTCACTGGTAATAAATCATAAACGAATTCTTCCGGAAAGATTTCATATAGCGATAAAGTGAGTTACACAAGCACAAAGTAACAAGTAATAATTATAGTCAACGAGCTGGTCTTTTGCGACTGTAAAAATGCGAAAATCCGCGATAACGATTGCCACTAAATATAAGCACAACTTTACTGTCCAAAATGACAGCATGATACTCCTATTAAAACGAGTTGTAACAGTCATTTATGATTATCGTGTTTAGATTGTTGTTTAATGAAACTTGTATAAGAATCGGTACATAGATTCAGGCAATATAATCGCTTAATATATACAAGGTATTTTGATATTTTTAATGAAAATATTTAGTACTCTTAATGAAAATTAAACGCGCAATTTTAAATTGCAAAATGGGATACTATAATAAATGCGTACTTGAAACGTAATTACAGCGATAAAAACATATTAAAAAAATTTTTAATACCTATTAAAAGTATTATATTCATCAAGAGTATCATCAAGAGTTTTGTGAAAAAAATCTTAAATATGTTTTTCTTGAACTAGACTTTTGCTCCAAATTATTTTTGTTTCCGTTATATCGTTTTAATTATATAATAATTATAATAATTGTAAGAATTAAAGTTTTCAAAATTAAATTTTTTTGTAAAAGACATAGACCAATATTCATAGTCGATATTCATATATCTTATTTCAGACGACTGTCTTAAGATCACTAATGTCTTAAGACCACTAATGCGGTCCTCTGATTGATATCTCAAGACAGAACTTAAGATAGTCTTGAATATAAGAAGTGACTATGAATAGTGATCAGTAGATTACAGAAGTGATCCATTTTCAATTGTCTCATTACATGATAAAAGATATAATTATGACATATATATATAATCATAGGGGCCTCTTGAAAGAGGGTGCCGGAATGAAGCCACAGCAGAATTTTTGCAATCAACGTTGTAAATAAAGAGTGTCCCGTTTATGGACCGTAAACGCTGCTCTAACCGTGCGGCTTTGCGCGCCGTTCTTATCTTCCCAACGTTTGTTTCCTACTTCGTATATCATGGGCTATACCGTGTGGTATCATCGGGCCATTCCGAATCTCTCATTAATGAGGAATGTCGAAAAATCACAAATTGCCGTGGTCATTCTCGACAACATCCGCAGCTCTTTCAGTGTCTCTCAAAACTGCAATTGCGCATTTAATGAAGAATATCAAGACGGTAGAAAAGTCACTCTAGTTATATCGTAACATCAAGCCGGACAATTTTTTATATTGCAGTTGTATCAAAGCAACTACTGAGTGCAAAATGATTGAAAATAAAATTAAAACCCTGGCAATTTGTTTACATAAAGATTATTGAGACGTATTAAGCGACATCGGAGATTATTATTACAGTGACGATAATTCAACATCCATGACACTCGATTAGAAACCGTCGGATAGCTCAAGATAATTTTTCATTGATTCATTTACACGACATGTATGTTCGATAGGAGAAGCCTTTGTACTTTGTACATAAATCATTATATTGTCGCAATCATAGTGACATTGTATACACAGTAATGAGAGGCACTGGCCTTGGTTCTAACCTACAGGCAATGAAATCAGGGTCGTTCGTACCTGGAAGGAGCGGTGGTGTGGATGATGGGGATGATGAAACTGCGGTGTGTGAATCATGTCGCCGGTCTCGGGATCCTCGCACCTAGAAGATGACTTCACGACCTCGGCGTTACTCGAGGCGGTAATGGCCGCGTCGCCCTCTACACTTGCGGACTCCTCGGCGGTATCTTCTTTCTTCTTCTTCTTTACTTCCGACTTCGTTTCCTAATAATCAATCTTTATATAATGATCACAATATCGTAACTTCACCGAGGAGTGAAACGCGTTAATCATGTAAAATTTAGTATTTCAACACATTCAATATATTTATAAATATCTTTCTATTAACAGAGATTCAAATAACGTCAGGCATATTAATGAAACATTATATTAAATCATTATTATGTAATATAATATTTAAATAGGGTTTGAACAAGAAAGTCTATTATTGATGAAATTAACATCAAAATAATTCGTGCTGATTTTCTACAAATTTTTGGCTTGTATAGTAAAAATATCTCGACTAATTGCATATTAAACAGTATATTACAAAAGATATTTATAAAAATAAAATAAAAGTAAATACAATTTCACGATTTATTTCGCAAAGTGGCTAGCTCGGTATTAACAGACAAAATATTAACATACTATACATATTTCTCACAAAACGTCAAATTGCAGTTACTTCCAAGTAGAAGATATGAAATCCCACAAACCTCTGGTTGAGCTTCATCGAGGCCAACGAGCTGAAGCGCCTCTTCGAGATTAAATTCGTCGGGCAAGCCTAAAGTATCGTTGCTGAGCAGACCTTCTACGCCGGCGCTTTCCAAGAGACTACCTCCGAGTAATTCTGAAGTAAAATCATGCTCAAGTCCTAGAGTGTCGTTTAGACCGAGAGAATCATCAGTTAAATCAGCCAAAGGATGATTGTCTAAAGCTAACGATGCTTCGTTGAGAAGCGGATCGTCCTCTTCGATGATGCTACTTCCACTTCCGTTTTGACTGCCAGAGCTGAGAATGTATTCGCCTGTAAAAAAAGAATCACATATTCGTTCGAAATGTTTGATTGAAACTTAGCTAAATTGTTTCATTAAAAGAACGATGAAAAAGAAACGCGTTTCCGATATTATATGATTCATCGTGAGAAGTATGCATGCTTCGAAGCGGCACGATGAAACATAAGCGAGCGTAAACAAGTTCGCGTGTAGTCGCAAGGTTCACGCAGAGATCATCCGAGAATACTTAATTAGTTGTCTGATTGCAATGTTATACAGGTTTCTTATCTGTCCTATTATGCAACTTTGTTCTGACACGAAATCGACAACTGTTACTTTGTATACATTCTATAATTTTCATCTAGCAATGTAGTCATTATAAAATACTTTGTAAATTTGTATTCTATTTTTGAATTATTGTATTGTTAAAAATTAAATGATGTAAGTCGTTTGCATATTTTTATGTATGCACAGATCAAGGATGAAAGATTGGAACAAAAAACGATTAGTTTCTATGATATAATCAGATTTATATCTATGTGATCTCTAAAATTAGAAACTAGTAATTATGGCACATTAATTATGATTTCATTTACATATATCAAATTATATTTAGAGAATAATATAAAAAAATAATCGCGATTCTATTTTTTCACTTATTTATAAAACTATATCGTTCTGCATAATTATATTAAAATCATTATCATTGATATAACAAAATTGTTAGTCTTCGATATCTTCGCTTTTCTTGCATCCACACTATCAATGTAATTAACAGCATTATGATCAATCATTCAGCTTCTTATTACACTTACATGAATTGTGAAAAAAAACATTCACAACATTTCACTGCATCGAATAAACTTATGACTCGACAAAAATGGATTCGAAGCGCGGCGCTCGAAAACTGGCAGATAGCGCGACCGGCAGGAAAAATTCTTCAGGGGAACGGAGAGTGGAAAAACTTAACTAATTGAGAGACAAAGAGGAATGTTATTGGAGATTCACCTGCTAGTTCTAACAGCCTTCGTATGTTCCCGCCCTACAACCAATCGCGCAACCGCGTCATCCCTTGCGCACGCATGAAAAGATAACATGGACAGAGCTGTTCGAATTGTTCAAAATTTCCAAAATGCATAACGATTAACTAACAATGCACTTCCATATATCTCGAATAGACAGATAACATTTTTATATCCAAACAATAAAAGCTTGGAAAAATTTATCGTCATTTTTTTTAGAAACGCTCTGTTAGAGAGACTATTACTTTTTTTTTAAATTCTAAAATAATTTTGCACGTTGATTAGATAGATATAAGGAGAGAAAGTTTTCAATAAAAATGATTTAATTCTATTTAATCAGAGATTAAAAATATTTAATATTTTAATATTATTATAATTATTTTCTGTTTAATAAAAATAAGATATTATAAGTAAAATTAATTTAATTTGCATAGTAAATATTTAATACGAAATAATTGAATATATATTTATCGTACTTCATATATTTTAATAATAAACGTAATTTAAAAAAGCTATATTTGTGTAAAATATAAAATTGTGTAAAATATAAAATATGAAATTGATTGATGCTTTGTTCATATGTCGAACAATGTTATATTACATTTGACTTTTAAGAACTTTGATTCATATTTAGTTCGTATGTATGATTAACATTTGCCAGAATGTTCCACATTTCATTAGAGCATTAAGTAAAAGGGCTTCTAGAATTTCTACCTGGACTTTTGACAAAACATCGATAATATCGAGCAGTTGGAACGAGCTATTTCTACGTGTGAAACATTTCCCCATCGAACACAAAAGCGTACTCCTTTCTCTCCTCGTAGTCGGGCGATGTTATTAGAGATAATAATCTCATAAAATAATAATTTCTCTTTCGGGAGCTGTCTGGAACCCGGGCAGGTCCGCCTGACGAAACGACGGACAGGTTGACCGTGAAAGAGGAGGATTTTCGTCCTGCGCGGTTCCTACCGGTGAGTGCCGGTGCCTCCCAGTAAAAGGAGAGATCGCACCTTTTGGATGCCTATTACATTAACGAGTGGTGGCAGCCATTGTCTGGCCCAAATGCGAGGCCGACCGCGCGATAATGGCCGTCTATAATTTGAGGGAAGTCAGAATAGCCCCTTCTCGTTCGACGTAAAGCCTATTTAAAGCCCCGTAGAATTACGAGGTGAAATTACTTTCACATACACATCGAACTGTGCGCCACGCGTAATTGGTACAAGCATAATTTTTTGTCACTTTTATTATCACGTATTTCTTCTCCTTTTCTATAATACGTATTTACAAAATGTAATTTCTATTATGCCTTTATTCTCGCAATGGAAATTTATCGTATATATTAGCTTGGAAATATAGAAATAGAATTTTTTTTTATTCTTCAATCAAAAAGAAATAAATTCTAAGATAAATATGCATAAAAAACGTTATAAATAAATGTTATAATATTTTTGAGTTAAAAAATATATGGGAAAATTTATTTATTCTTTTCTTTAAATAAGAACATTTTTTTAGCAAGGAAATTTCAACAATTCAATAAGAACACAATTTCAATAAGAACACATTATTTTTCATTTTTTAGATTTAAGTTATTCTTTGATGACTTTATTGTTTTAGAAAATTAAGAGAACAATTTGTATAAGAACATAAAATTTCTGTTTATCAAATACTGTTAAGGAATATATCGTTTAACAAATTTTTTATATAAAATAATTTAAATACAAAATACGATATATTATTTCTTTTAAAATTGTCATCAAATCATTAAGAGTTCAAAATTTGTTTCCAATCGCACCAAGTTGTTGCGATTACTGACTGATGACGATTGTCATTTCAAGGAGTTAAATAAGAAAGTTTCCCTCGATGCTCGAAATTTTGCTGTCGGAATAAATTTTCTTTCGACCAAGCTTGTCGTCCGGAATTCGCTCTATCACGCTACATCTAATGGCATAGCCCTTCGGCTTTTTCAATTCCACGGCTTCTTTGAAGCCCACGTTCGGCTTTTTCCATGGCCACGGGAACGTCGACAGATCATTTCTCATATTTCGCGCGCACGCTTAACGACCATTTTCTTCCGCCCCCCTCCCCTCTTCCTTTTTCTTTCCCTTCAACCCGACGGTTGGATAATAATTCTTGCATTACTCGACAGAATTTTCGGTGCCGTCGGTCCTATGCCAAGAACCAAGAGAACGCTCTCTTATTCGATCTCTTTCCGATTCGTTCACAGCGTATCCGATGGAACACCGGAAGGGAATCCTCGAAGCTGAATGCGTCGGCACGATTGTCCTACCCCTGGGGGTGACAATACGTATATATGTCGCGTTAATCTCATTCGTACCCTCGACAAAGGGTGACGATCCGGTCTGGTGCCAGTTAACTTCAGAACGGAGCTTGACGTCTCATTTGGAGTCGAAGGAGCGCGCGAATCGTCGCGCGTCACCTGCCGTGAACGATAAATCGTAATTGCGATCATCAATTCTGCCGCTGATCAATGTCGAACTGTCGACCGTTTCATCGTGTCTTGTTTCGTTAAACGAGTGTGCGAACCGGTCGGTCGATTGGATAGACGCGTCCTCGATGTGTCTTGTGCTTATCATATCTCTTTAAAAGCTTCTAGTTGATCTTTTTAGCTAAACATGGAAGTTCATTAAAAATTTAACGCGATTAAACTCTAACGGGAAGATAATTAATAGCTTTAGTATTCAACTTTGGAAAACATATGAAGGAAGAAGTTGCTACTACTATGCAGCAATAATACTAATATAAATTGGTACGTATATATTTCTTACTAAAAATTATTAAATTATTCCGAATAGATTTGAAATATCTTTTCGTACAAATCGAACTAAATTTCCTACAATAGTGTCTACAATAGTGTCTAACAAACATATTCTTGTTAATTTTTTAAATAAAATGCTATGTTTCAAATAACAGAATATAATCAGCAACGAAGCCGTTATAGAATTTGTACGAAATTTTTTACTGAAAAATTACTTGCACTTGCAAATTTTTTAAATTCCATTTTGATGATCACAGACCAATTGCGTTTAGGATATTTGTTAGTAATGATTCTTCATAATTATCAGAGTATGTATGCAATCTAAAAATATTAATTGTTCAACAAATTGATGTTAAAGTTGAGATGAAGAACGTTTTTAAAATATCTGTAGGCAAATTGTCGAGCTTAAGAGGAATCAATTAATAGTACAAGTGTAAACTGGATTCTTTTTTAAGCTTATTAATCAAAGCGTCGCATGTTTGTTGTCAAACCGCCATACTTAAGACAAATTATCGTTAAAGCAACTACACGTGCTTGTGTTACGCAATATTCCGAGTCGCGTTGTGATACAGTACAAATACAGTCGCTAAACGCTTTTTAATGCCTACCTGTATCTAGGTCTTAATCCAGGATGTCAAAGAACCCAGAAAGTAATCCAAAATTCCATTCACAAGAGTGACCACAGTGGCAGTACTTAAGTCACTAAACTATTTCGTATTGATCATAAACAGGTGCTAGGATAAGCCTAAGTTCTCGCACTATACACATCATTTCGGATCTGTAGCGTAAATAACAGTGTCAATCTGCTGAAACAGAGTTGTTTTCCAGGAAAATCGATTTTTCATAGCAGATAACTTCGACGGGAAACAAAATGTTTGCGCGAACTTATCCGCACTTAAAACTCCCAAGATGCAAGCTAATCCTCAGCGCATATTCTTTAGCGCCTTTGAACGTTACACATGTTTTATGCAGTATCACCATAAAATGACCTTAAACTATCATCGTTGTCGTCGGCAGCCAAGGAATTCCCATGAGATTTTTGGAAAATTATGAAAGCTCGACGCACAGACCGGACTGGACTGGGGATTGAACTAGACTGAACCAGATTAGATTGCGAACTGAATAGGGGATTTTCTTTATCACCCCGTGGCGTGGATCGCTTTTGCGTTATACGATTCGATCTTGAGGAAAGTCATAATACCCGGGCACCGTCAACAAACGAGTTCGAAGCGAACGCAGCATGGAGTCGACTGATAGACTATCGCGTAGCCAGGAATTGCCTAACCACGGGCTGGTCGAGTATTGTGCCAAGCCACGGGCTCTCCGTTAAAAAACGGACCAATCACGACGGGGTTGGCTGTTACTCCAATATGGCTGCCAGACAATACGCGGCGCGGAGGCGAGGTGGGAAGAGAGGGAAGGTCTCTCTACCCGTAATGCCATTCTCCGGCTCCCCACTGCGATCCGGGAACGTATACCCGGGCTTGATCCGCTCCTCGTTGCCTTGCCACGGGTTTAGTCAGGGGTGCATCTTGCCCTGGCATAGCCCCGAGTCATCCCCCGACTTAGCAACCCTCCCTCTTGCTCTGAGGATAACGCCAATTGCTCCAATAGCGTTTGTCGTAACATCGGTCGCAATGAGAATCTTGCAAGACTGATCTATATGATCTTTTATCTTTAAAAAAAAAATTATGCAATACAGTTATGTTTTAATTTATGCATGTTCATAATGAATTATGAAGAAAAATGTTTTATTTGTATTGATTGATATTAATTGAGAAAATATAAGCAAAAAATATTGTGTTTTTGAAGAAATTTTATTATTTTATTTTAACTTTAATTTTCTCAGAACTAGATAAATATAAACATACATAAAACTTTATATTAAATTATCATATGTAAGAGAGTTAATTTTCTATTATTCATAAATTTTGTTCCAATTTTCCTGCGGTTACTGAATATCTAGTCACTGAATATCATTAAAAAATAATTTAGGAAATTAAATGTGCTATATATAAATTTATAATAAATATAAATAGAAAGAAGAAAAATACAAATTACAGAGGCATTTTGTGGAAGCAGAGATAGATCTATTGCTGTTAAAACTTATTATTAGCATTGTTTTTATACATTCGTATAAACATACCTATTTAGTTTTCACAGTGACTAGCCGCTCTAAGAGCCAGTCACTAGGTTAAAACCACTGGATGATAAAGCTTGTAAATCACCTGTTAAGATGCTATCTAAATCCTGTCAAATGCCCTCTCCATTGATACCTCTTATTCTTGTGTCGTCACTCTCATTCGAACATAGTTCGAGATCTGCCGGCATATATTGGAATAATTTCATAATTGCCACTGATACAGTCAATATACTTATTATGCGCACTCTAAGCTTGACAATAGCTATAGATTTTCGATGCATAAACGATTAAGACAATCCTTCTAATCATCAATTTTTATGCATACTTTCTGAGATGTTTTATAATACGATGACTACTATGTATATTTGGATTTTTATTCCTCTGACATCGCACACTTTGATCAATGCTTCTGCGAAATTTTGAGCAATTGCGATTAATTACGTACAGCATTTTAATTATTTTGATTTAAGTATAAATTAATATGTTCGATTTTTATTAGGAATTTATTGAAGTTGACCTAATGCGAAGTCGATTGCTTAGGTCATTTGTCCATTTATTAAAATATTTTTAAAAATCATTCAAACTAAGGAGAGACTTGTTAATGTATGACTTATTAATAACAATTGTAAACATGCCACACGCAAATGTTGCCACAATCATATCTTCGAGTACAGCAACGGATTATTTGGACCCAAAGTGAAAATTTTATACGATTGTATAATTTGTATGATTCGATTGATACGGAAGTTTTAAATTATAATTGAAAAAATTGTGAACCTTTTCCTACCAAAAGCGAAGGTTCACTTGTATACTTCAAATAGGACGCTTTAGAACTTATTGTTAGGTAAAGTTTTCATAACTGTAGTTGAGGGTTAAGTATAACTCGATTCGCGATCACTGCTTTCTACAATCAAGATCTAAACGTTTCGCATCGTTTCCTACGAACAATTTTGTGGAACGAGCCGGATTATTGAGGAGAGTGACGCTATTTCAATTTACCATGCCAACGTCACTTCATCATGAATATGTCGAAGAATATCGGCACCTAATGGCAAACGTAGCACCATAGAGCTGATTTATTAACCAATAAGTGCAAATCACTGTATCTGCCAGTATGCCGCCGCGAATGAACTATAGGACCATCGACAAAACTGTAACGTAACAATATGCAGTCAATCCTGCGGAATTGTCCTGAAGAACGCAGTCTAGGACACCTTATACAGCCGATAAATAATAGTAGTTGCATGAAGTTGTGCTTTCCAATATTCTGTCAATATTCTAGGTTCGTTCCGGAACGTCGACTGACACCGACACAGCTCCTTTTGACTTTTTCTCTTCATTTCCTCATCAAACGCGTAATATAAGTTTATTATTCAACAGTACGCTCAATAGCATCATGCCGTCGGAAAGTGGCCTGAACCCGTTTACTGTTCCTTTAGCATACATCTGACTCGGCGATTATCCTGTAACACTTATAATATAACAATGTGCAAAATGATAAATTCTTTTATCATTCTTATAATCGGAAATTAAAATTACGTGCAATCACTCTCAAGTATCATTCCTGAGTAATGATTAATACATGAATGATCGTTGACCGCGGAATAGTAATATTTTGATTTTACATAAAGTTTCAAATTTTTAATTTTTTCCATAAAATTTCCATGTTATTTATAAAAGAGAGTATTTTGATAAATAAAATATCACAGTAAAATTTTTTGCGTTTGGCATGTTTACAGTTTAAGTATTTTCATTATTGCTTTCAGTTTTACCAGTTTCGAACATCGAATAGCCTGAATCTTGACTAACAATGAAATGTGTATTGTACCGGCAATTGTAAAACGGAGTCGGGTGGCGAAATTCACGGTAAGATAACGTAATTAAGGGAATAATGGCAGTTGAAAAACGTTGGTCATCGCTCAGACAACGGACATGCCGCGTAATCGAGAGTACGTTCACAAAAACGATGTCACACCTCTCTTTTCGAGTAAACAGTTTGCAGATCCATGAATACGTCATGATACGGTTCGGTAATCGTGCAAATAAACACGAAGAGCTACGTCAAACAGTGTAATAGATACAGTTAAAATTAATAGACACATGTGTCTTGAAATAAAAATGCATGCATGATATATATTTAGATCTTACATTACCGAATGCAGAAAAAATGATTTCGCTGAATACAGATCTGAAATTAATTTCGCTGGACAATTTTTTTTATAGTCTACCAATCAGTTTGAGTTTACAACAAAATTGCAGATTTATATTTAAAAAAATTTCCAGGTAGATTTTTTAAACCCAGACTTAAAAAAGCAGAAATGTGCATTATCAATAATTAATTATATCAATGAAAGTGAATTTTTTATAGCTATCATTTATTAAATGACAAAAAATTATTAAATTTTTACTGATAAATGCGATTAAATGAAATTAAGAATAGCAAGATAGAAAGAATTGAGATCGCGGAAATTAAATGTAAAGCAAACAATTATAAAATCCGAATTCTCTCGATTCGCTAGGCAGAAAGAGCAAGGTAATCAAGACATACTCATACGCAAGGAAGATTCTGAAAACGAGGTCAGAAACCTTGCTAACACCTCATACGTACAAGTCATTCTCGATCTGGTGGTGCCCGTCAATGAGCATTGTTGCCACCTCATAGTATGACGTTCTCTCTTCGTGTCTAGCTTGCACTTTTCGATGGCCACGCGTCCACCACGAGAACCACGCGGTAGTCGAGTCATGCTTAGAAGGTGCATTTTTCTCATTTTGACTTCCGAAAACTTCGTCTCCCGTTACCTATCTCCTTCCGGCTTAACCCATCATATTGGAGACGTTCGCTAACCGACCAGATACGAAGCGACGGTGTTTCCTTCAGATATGCTCCTTAGCGTCCAAACTGCGCCGAGTGAGTGACCCGTACGGAATATTTTATTGTAACACGCGTCACTTGTCCAATAAAATCCGAGTTTTATTAGATACTTTACAAAAGTGGGCAAAGTCGAGCGTTTGCTTGCGAGAAACGTGCTCTAAAAGACAGATGCTATCATGGTTTTACATTCAAAATAACGTGCTCTGTGCTAAAAGATTGCAGTGTACAAATTGATATTATTTTGGATAAAACTTGAATTCTGTGGATAATTTTTTTAACATAAATCTTTACTGACATTTGAGTGAGAGACATCTCGTTAACATAAATTTATAGGTAAATTTAATAAATCCATTGATCTGAAAATATGAATTATTACAGAAATGCTTATTCTTGATAATAATATTTAATTTATGTATATATTTTAATGTATATTAATACAGCAACCTTGTGCCATACCTGTTTCTTAGCGAGTCTAACTCGCAAATGCTGCTTTATAACGGTTTAGCTTCCAAAGTTCCTTGTTGCAAGTTGTGGTGATGCACAAATTCTTCCGCGGGACATAGTAACCCACATGACAAAACAGATTTTAAATCGGTCAATCTCTAACTATTATCATACTTTTCGTATGTGAAAGAACTTTCGTCTCTTCTGGAGACAAGTGGAGAAATTTATTAAAACGTAGATAATGATTTTCACATAAAAATTTTTTCTAATTAATACACCGTACAATCAATATATTATTTTTTATTTATTATTTAATTAACTGAATTAGTTTAAGAGAAATTTCGAATATTTAATGAGAATATTTTTCACTTACATTTTCACATTATATTTTTTTATTATACTTCTATATGTACATTCTTATTATATTTATTTCAAGAAGCAATTTGTGCAGATTTATTTTCTGGCAAATACTTCCTTTATTAAATTTCCTAAGAATAACGACTAATTGTAATGAATATCGTGATTAAAGTTGCGAATAAGTGGTCTTTGAAATGAGTATCTATGTGTACTATTATTGCTTCTATTATATACATGGTTCATTCCAATGCCTGATTGATACAAAATAGCTATACCTTTTATTGCTTGCGAAAGATTCTCAGGAAAGTCCGTCAACAAAAAATATCTTGATGCATTAATGACAGGTTGGAGGTAGAACGGAGAAGGTGTCTAGAAAGGGCTAATGGTACTTGAGGTGACAGGCTGACCTTAACCCACGCAGTCTGATACATATCTATCCTAAACCAACATCAGATTCTACAAGAAGAACCTCACCTCAATGTACTAGCAATGCGGTCTCTTGTTTATTTAATATTTAACTTTGCATTCTTTTCCGTACTCAAGTTCGTGTTTTAACCAGCTTAGTCAAGAGTACTTTATGTTCTAATATGATTTATCCGGTAATACAAATGTTGTTATATTTATTTAAAAAAGATATGCACAAGTCTTAGTAAACTCTGATGTTCTCAGTAATTTACAATTTTTTCACTGAAAACAATGTTTTGATTAAACTAACAAAAAGATTCCGAACAGATTGATGAGACCAAACAGAATTTTTGTTAACATAATCAGAAATTCTAAATCTCACAAAATTGCCTTGGATCCTTTTGTTAATCTAATCAAAATATTTCTTTCAGTATTTGAATAACAAAAAATAAACGCTCGAAAAATATCGCTGCGATTACAAATAATGGAAAAAAGGAACGATATTATGTTATTATCCGGTAGCAAAAGTCGAAAGTCGAATTCGGTGAGGTTTCGATGAGACGCGAGGCACACCGGTCGCTTATAGAACTAGCATGATTTGCAAAAAACCTCACAAAATCGTAGAGACGATCTCAACCAGGTAACGACTTCTACAGACTGTAGACAAGCTCTATTGTACGGCGGCGAGAACTTCGAAAAGCTAAAAGGAAGAGAGGAAAAGGGAGGAGATGCCACGAACTTAATTTTTCATCGTTACTGGCGACTGTCGTCATCTCCAACACTCTGTGCAGCTTGACTCTAATACGAGTTTTATGTTAATGTTTTAATCCGCCGATAGGATTGAAACGTTTGAGATATACGAAGGACGTGGCGAAGAAGCGGAGGAGCAAGCGCTCGTGCTCGTCGAGAAGGAATCTGGCCCTTTTGTTGAGCACGTCGACGCGGCTTTAAAATGGACGCTCTATAGCGATTCTTTCGCTTGTTCTCTCTCTCTCTCTCTCTCTTTCTTTCTCTCTGTCTCTCTCTCCGTATTCCATTTTATTAATATGAGATTAACGAAGGGATTAATTAAAGTGCTCGGACGGAGGATTGGAGTAAGCTTGACCAATCCGGGTAGATATAATTACGAACGTTGCGATTGGCATTCATATTCGATTTGCGATTACTGTGAAACATAATACGTTATTACAATTATATTCATCAACGTCAACCTTCATTATAGATATGTCTGTATATTCTGAGCCGTCGAGATATTCGCCAGATAATTTTGAGCATTGTCGTTTCGCAGAATTGCCGGTTTTCACCGAAGACGGAATTCAGTTTAATTACTTGGTTAGTTTCCCTCGCGAATCTATGTATTTCACACATATACGAAAACACATTACGGTACGTCGCAAAAGTCGAACGTTTTCTCTCATCTATAATTATTATGAATCCTATGCTTGAAGGCAGATGAAAATCTCCTTTCTAGAAGAAAATGCTTTAGATTATAAATAATTTCATATGTAGGCTTTATCATTGTTAAACAACAATTTTATTAACAAATTTCATTAACAAATAGTTACAATTATATAAACAAATATAACTACAATGATATTTAAATATATTACCATATATTTGAATCATTATAAAAATTACTTACAAAGCGCTACACTTTCGCAGAATATTTTAATTAATTGGATACAATTCTATCTTTGCATTACATATTGTATTGGCGCGATTATACTTTTGCGCTAGGTATTATGCTGGCACGAAGCTAGACATGACGTCGCGGCTATTGTTGCCACCTATTTTCATCCCGAGGCTTCCTGGAAGTGCCCTCCTGAATTCGTCCCGAATCCGTGGCGTGCAACGAGCCGCGATATGAGTAATGGTGCGTGCTCGTGTTACAGGGGTGGATGTGGCAAGTCATGGCTCCGAGTATCCCTGTAACCCCCATACACGCCTCGCCAGCTGCCCTGGCAGACACATCCCCCATGGGGGCCGCCGTTGGCTGGCATAGCTGAACTAACATGGCGGAACACGCACAGCTCCAAATATTGATTCCCTCTCGGGTCATGGCGAGCAATCGAATCACGTTCACAAAAATTGTCCGCTGAACAACGAATTCCCGCGAACTAGGGCATTACTTTTCTCTCGAGCAAGTTTTCTTATTGTAAAATCCTTTGATCCCTTACGCATTCGTTCCCCATTACAATCCTCGAAATGTCTAGTTTTTCTAGGGAGATTAAGTAGGGCACGAAAAAGAGAAGATTATAATCGGACCGGATTTTTTGCAGTTATTCGAAGAGAGGAATGACGAGGAGTTTTCGAGAATCGCGGAGCATCCGATTCGGAGTGGAGTTCGGTTTGAAGTGGGGTTCCCGCGTCTAATTCCAAATCCACTTCGGGAGGTATTGGTCACGGCTATTGCCATGCGTGGAGATAGTCGGATATTATTTTTTTCTCCCCCGGCAATCCTTGACGAATCGAAGCGGAAATTAATACAACGCGGTCTATCGATTGCGTATAACGTTCCTTGCTACCGACTGTATATTTTCTCGTTTGTATTCTCCTCACATTATTCTTCTGTATTTGTCGAAGAGACTGTATACCGTTATTAATCCGCTTATCGTCACAAAAGCATCGTGATTATAATTGCGACATAATTTGCGATTATGATTGTGTAAGAAATAAATGAATTGACCAATGACATGCCTCACGTTTCATGTGTTTCACGCGCGTTCACGATCAAAGTAAATTAGTTTGATAATTTTCAAAATTTTCCGTAGTTCAAAAGGATAAAAAAATAAATAAATTTGTGAATTTGTTTAGATTTTTTTTCTGGAATGAACCACAAGAATTATATAACATAAAATAATACTTTCATCACATATAAAACCTGACAATTATACTCAAGATTAATACTAGATAAAAGCTCGCGCACTACTTGTAATGAATTTACCAAATAATAAAAAAAAATTAATTTTACTGCAAAGAAGATTGATTCGTTTTACCTCTGAACTTTTCACGAATGTAATATAATGAAATTCGAAAGTCTTCTCTTATTTTACACGTACTCCTCTAACGAGTTCTTTTCCTTAATTAACGTTCCGATATCCAATACCGAAATTGGAAATGGACAGAAAATTAGTTGATCGTGTCTCGGCGGCCGCGCATGGCGGATGCGGCCATGCTTTCCATCCCTCTTCCCCCTCGTGATTTCAGTCCACGCACGAATCCACACACTATGCACCGCCCGCGCACGTGGCAGATGTTCAGTTTTACGCTCACGCATGCGTTTCCATCGAGAGGTCCCCACCAATCCCAATTTCACTGTCCCTCTACAATTCATCGTATAGATTACGTATACAGCTCGTTCCCTCGATTCATCAAAATATTGAGGAAATTGTATTGCCTTTTGGACTACGAGATGGATGCTTCTTCGTTACAGCACGACGCAAAATATTCGCGGACTTCATATTCAATTCTGTTTTGAGATGCGAGTTTACATTGATTATATCGCATTCAAAAATAAGCATAAATATCAATTTTCATGTAATAATATACGTTTTTAAATATTATTTGTAATCGGAATAAAAAGGTTTTATTTAGAAAATAATGTAGAAAACATATATAGGATTTGTTATACTAAAATAAAGTTATTCATACCAATTCAAGATAGCTTATTTTTTATATTTTGTATATAAATATACGTGAATTTTTGGCTGGCTCCTAAATAATTGTTAAAATACGAGTAAAAGTAACATTAAATATATTAAAATAAATTACTTTTAAACTAATACAATAAGTACTGAAATATTAATTATTTCAATTGTTCACAATTGAAATAATTAATATTTATCACAATTGTTTATCTATCATCAACAAATAAGTAATATCAATAATTATAAATTTTCGTGATTTCATTATATTATTCAAAATAATTTTAGAATAACATAGAGTTTGCTACTCGTTATTTAATACCGAAGATAGAAGCACATTTCCAATATAAAATTAGAATATAAAATCTTAATTTAGTTATACAATCGGATAATATTCTCCATATATATTTAAGCCAAATTATCACCTATTTAGAAGAAATCTAATTTTATAAACAATAACAAGTTTATTGATGTGGTAATATCAGTAGTAATTAAATAATATCATTGCAGATTTATTTAAAGAAATATAAAAAAACTTTGTAATCTTTTATTAGAAAAATCATCTGCATTAGTTTTTTTATTTTTTGATAAATATTAATTTGATAATATTTTATTTTTTTATTAATATTAACTATTCTTTTCATTGCAATAATTTCTTATTTTTTATTCTTTGCGAAATATTACTCAATTTGATAATTAGTTGCATTTTTTAATAAATGCAACTGATTAGCAAATTGTTTCGATTCTATAGACTTTCTTCGTGATAATCTTATATAGTTTATTCTCTTCCAACCGTAGTCGTGCGCAGATAATGTCGCGGGCCTATCTAAGAAGGCGGAGTTCTCGAGGCTGAACGCCCATTACACGACTTGAATCTTATAAGGCGTAACGAAAACCGATCTCTCGGCGTAACATCGATCTCGATAAAGGTTATTCAATATCGAAGGTGCTAATAATCGGCTACGCGATTATTCGAACCTTTCCGTTCGTATAGACATATCGTAATAATAAATATAAAAGTATCACGAGCAGACTAGTTAAATTAAGTTTATTTCAGTCGATCGCGAACACCAAGTAAGATTTATATATATATATATTTGGCATTATTAATTTATTGATCCTTCTCAATATATAAAAGAATTCATTTCAAATAAATAAAATGTACAAAAATCAACGCTAAGTAAGAGTCATGTGAATTAAACACTAAATTAAGAAAGTACAATCTGTGACGAGATGTAATATTGTATAAAAACTTTTCTGTCACAAGAAATATGTTGTGTTAAATTCTCTAATTTATTATACATATAATATAATTTAAAAACACACATACAATAAATTAAATAAAAATACCGATTTAAAAAGTAATCATATTAACTTACATCAAAATATCTTGGACAAATCGTTTTGTAAAATAACATATTGTACGCTTAAACTAACTAATATAACTAATATAAAAGTCGTAATAGAACAGAGGTAAATATAAACACATCCAAAAGACAGCAAAAAGAGGGAAATGTCAAGTCATTGTAAATAAATTTAAATATAATAGGTCAAGGAATTTCGTATCACTTTTAATATTCATTCTTTTTTTTTTTAATAAAAATCATTTTTGAAGTCAATCTTTTATGTAAAAATTTCTCTTCATCTAATTAACATTCTGCCAATCAAATGCGAAAACTCAAATCTATGTGCAATAATAACTGAATATTACGTCGTATTCCAATATGATTGTACATTCTTCGTTATTTCAATTTTTCTTGTATATATATTGTATATATATTGAGAAGGAGTCTAAACATTGGATCGAAACATTTCGAATCTATATTATATTAATAAAATTTATTTGCACGCGTTTTTATCTAATATCTGGCTCAAGATAATGATAAGATCACTATAAGATTCATTAATATATATAATTCAACTACTCGTTTAACTATTGTTTTATCATTTAGCAAACGTTCACTTTCCATTAATAAATGTTATATTAATATTATTTAAACAATTATTTATTAAAATTTAGTACATTTCTCTCTCTCTCTCTCTCTCTCTCTCTCTCTTTGTTTACCTTAAACTAAAATATTTTCGGTAATTGTGCAATGAATGACTGAATAAAATGCAC